>JAESFR010000061.1_pt1 | contig 242549 bp, 208 predicted proteins | sample 9266191 | NCBI WGS metagenome assembly JAESFR01 (sample SAMN14503063, study PRJNA617104) | algae metagenome | isolation source: Pleurocapsa minor HA4230-MV1 and co-occurring heterotrophs from cement on... | place: USA: Nuuanu Pali Lookout, Hawaii | collected 2009-07-20 | reverse complement strand
CTAGCTTTGGCCGAATGCATACTCAAGGTAACCCTGCGCAACGCGGCAAGGCCGGGTACTCGTGATGCGTGTCGTAGCGAGTACGCGGCCCGCTGGTCACCGTCTGTACACGCCATGCACATTTGCCGGGCATTATGCTCATGAGTACGAGCGGTTCGCGGACGCTCATGGGTCAGGACACTACTGCAGCGCACGACCATGGACTCGACAACGTCCTTGCCGTTGCACTTTCGATTTTCGCTATAGGAAACTTGGTATTGGTCAAGTCCTCCCAGACTGTCCTAGGTGTCGACTATCTACTCTTGATCGCAGGCCCGCTGGCATTGGTCATATTGAGTCGGTTGCGAATGCTGATCGCTACCACGTACGTTTGGGGCGTCGGCTTCGTTCTTCTAATAAGCGTAACACCAGGCCTCCTGATCGTCGCATCGACCAGCTACGGTGAAGAGAAGGCTCAATCTTTCGTTTTGATGGCAATGGCAGCACTGAGCCCGGCTTGTTTTCGCCATCCCAGAGCGGGCGTACGAATTGTACTAATATGGATTTCAGTCATATCCGTTATATTCTCAGTAGTGTTCTGGACATCGAGTGCAGTTATATCGTCGGGACGTCTTTCGGTCATGGATCTGAATCCGGTCGGTGTTGCCAGAATTACCGGCCTATTCGTAGTCACTGGCATCGCAGTACTGATCGGCAGCCGGCACGGGCGAACCTTCAGGTTATCAGTAATCGCCGCAATAATTCTTTGCATCATAGTCACATCGGCGACTGGAAGTCGTGGACCAATTCTGTCAATTATCGCGGCGGTAGCAACTATGGTCTTACTCACGCTCCGATCCCGAGACGTTCATGCGAAATCTCTCGTAATGTGCCTGGTTGCGTTGGCAGCGGCCCTCGGCTTGGCCTTCCATCTCAATCTAAGCGGGCTTTCTAGAGTCCTCGACGGTGGAGACTCCGGACGATCCGGAATCTATAGCTTCACGTTGGCTGAGGCAATTTCTAACCCGGAGGGCATCGGTTGGGGCGGATTTCCGGGTATCGCTTGGAGGTGGGGCTCCCAGGCGGACCGGATCTACCCGCACAATATCTTACTCGAGCTGCTCGTTGAAGGTGGTGTAGTTGCCTTTCTCGGCTTTGGACTGGTCTTCATCTTCGCCATGTGGCGGGGGACGAGGTCGTACCTGCTGTCCAAGGACGGCCTAGAGTTGGCGACGATTGGCATCTACATCTACGCGCTCACCAACGCACAGTTCTCCTCGGACCTCGTTGGCAACAGGATGCTGTGGGTCTCCCTCGGCCTTGTTCTCGCCTTATCGCGTCGCAACAGGATCCCTGAGGTGCTACACACGTGAGACTAAAGCAAGGTGGCGCCGGGTTGGATTCTCCCGGTGCGCGTCGAGCCAACCGGCGCGTCCTCGTGGTCGAGGAGCGTTCAAGCGGACACTTACTTGTATTCGTTCGTCTCATCGTCAGCTGCTCGCTGGCGATGGGTGACCAGGTATTTCTAGCCGTAGGCTGCTCCGTTCCCGAGACTGCAGAGTTTCGTGACAACCTATCGGGACTGCATCTGCCTACGGCTGTCTTCCAAGGTCCTTTGACACGAACTCGGGTGGAGCGCCTCGCATCCAACGTGGGGGCAGACCTGGTCGTGGTGCCGCACGGTGACGAGCTCGCGACGCGGCTTGGCGCTTCGGTGCGCCGCGTTCCCTGCCAGTTGGTCCTTCTCATCATGCGCGACCCACGTTGGGAGCGTCCGGCCGCCCCCGCTCGATGGGCAAAGAACCTTCTCAAGCTTCTGCTTCTTCGTCGCGCCGACCTGCGCAAAAATGTCTATCTTGTATGGCTGCGGCACTTCGGGTATTCCGGTCCTGATCGCCACGTGGTAGATCCCTACGTCGGGGACGGCGGCTTCGAGGAGATCCGCGCCGCCGGTCGTGCTTTACGTACGCGACTTTCGCTCTCGGATAACACGTTCTGGTTCCTCGTCACCGGGGCAGTCACAGATCGGAAGAATGTCCCCTTGATCGCATCAGCGTTGAGCCGTCTACAGCGGGCGGAGCCGACGCGTAGATTAGGTTTGGCAATTATCGGGCCACACCGCACTTCATACCCGATTGATGCTCAGAGCCTTCAAGCTTTGACCGGCGGATCCTTCCCTATTGTTAGCGATGATCGGCTGCTCAGCAACTTCGAAATGAACGCAGCTATCTCCGGCGCCGACGCTGTTGTGATGGCCTACGATACTCATTCACCAAACTCCACTATGCTGAAGGCGCGAGCACTTGGTACGAAACTAATTGTAGCTGGACCACCCAGCGTGCGGGCGTTCGCACGAGATATGGGCTTCTCCTCGGTTGTGCAAGTCGAGGTGGAGGCTCTTGCCGAGGCGATGCGACGAGAGTTGGATGCCCCCCCTCCACAACCGTGTCCACTTGTCCCCGACGGAGACGCGCTCGCGCTCGGCTTGCTCCGCGATGCAGAAACCTGGGCCAAATGAACCGCCGGCTCATCTCTTCCGCTACAATTAATTTGTCCGCGAACGCATCGGCGTCTATCCTATCTTCCTTGGTGATTCTGCTCGTTCTGCGATCGATCAGCATTGGCGAGTGGGGTCTCGCAGCTGCGCTTCTGGGAGTTGGTCAGCTGCTTGGCAATGCGATAAGTTTCGGCACACCGGTTCGGCTTATTCGTGAGCTTAGCACGATGTCGCCGTGTCAATATCGGCGCAGGGCTTACATGTTCACCCTGATTCGCTTGGTGACAGGCCTCTTGATTGTCGGGATAGGCGGGGTGGTCGCCCTACTCGTCAACTCTGCCCTTGGATCAGTTATTGTTCTCGGGGGAGGTGTGTTCGTTAGCTTGGGCTCGACCGCAGCACTGATCGCACGTCGCAGGTACGTGGCGGCCGCGGGGGTCCTGATTGGTGAGAAAGCCACGGCACTCCTCAGCGTCGTTGCCCTGGGTTGGTGCAATGCGGTCGGGCCGCTGAGCCTACCACTGATCGTTGGTCTGTCCGGTCTTATCGCGGGCGCTATTGCCACCATTATCTTGCACAGCCATCAGATAACCTTCCATAAAAGAGTATTCACCCTAGCTGCTCGAGGCCAGTGGCGGGGGTCTCTGCACTTTGGTATTGCATCGGTTGCGCCAGCCTTCTTGTTGCTTGATACCTTCATAGTCTCGTCTATTTGCGGGGCTTCGGATGCGGGGGCTTACGCGGTCGGGTCTCGCTTGCTTGCGCCTCTCTCTGTAGTCTCTACGACTCTTGCCCAGACCCTAATGCCAGTCTTGGCGGTGGGCGGGCCAAGCGCGAGGTTGTCCCTTTCCAGTCCGCGCAAACTGTTCGTTATGCTGCTGGGCGTGGTTGTCGCGGTGATTCTTCTTTGTGTCCTCGCGCCCGCTGCCTTAGTTCGGGTGCTAGGACCGGAATACGCAGCCGCCGACTGGCCGATACGATTGTTTGTTTTAAACGCGGCGGTGGTTCTGGTCACCCGCGCACTCGCAACCGCCCTGCAGGCCTGGCACTACGAGTACCTCGTGTCTATGCTTGTCGCCGCCAGCGTTCTGCTTGCCCTTCTCGGGGTGTTTGTCGGCGCGACGTTGGGAGGCCCCGCCAGCGCCGCAGCGGGCGTAGTACTCGCGAATTCGGTGCTAGCTGTCGCGTTAATTGTCGCGGCGCGTCGGGTTCGGACAAGAAGCCTGACCTCCGCGGCAGTTCAGGCCAGCTATCTCTAGCGCTCGCAGGTTCGAAGTGGCGTCAGCTTTGAGACTCCTCGCACACCGGGCACCGACCGGCGAAGCACTCGCTCTCCCCACGTAACGCCATCCGCGTGAAGATTCCAACTGTCGCCTTGTCAGGGTATTTTCGGTCCGATGGCGCTCGATTGCCCAGCGGCAGTTGACTACTTTTGCGGTCACGACTCCAAGCCTTTGTGACTTGCGGTAGGTTGCCGTTCACCTGCTACTTTCTCGCTCGCGCCCAGTCCAGGACCATCCCAGGTCAGCGCCACCATCTGATGGGAGTTACAATTGCCCAATGGCCAATAGACCCCGCGCATTCATGAGCCGAGCACGGATGATCATCCTCGGGGTCCGACCGCCCGCCAGTCCTTCTTATGCCACGCATCTTCCGATCCTGATCGCAATTTCTAAGGTCTGTGATATCCGGAGAGTGTTGGAATTGGGGTCGGGGGCGTATAGTACTGCTCTCTATCTGGACAAGGCAATCTTTCCCAACCTGGTGTCCCTCGTATCTTTGGAAAACGATCCGGAGTGGGCCGACACAGTACTTACGACCACGGGGTCGGACAGTCGACTAGACCTTCGCTTGGTCAGTGCGATACCCCCAGCGATACCGGATTCACTGGATGAGTACGACCTCATTTTCGTGGACGACTCTCGGTCGTCGGCTGAGCGATCTGCCACAATACGCGAGGTGGTCCGTCGGCGCCCAGCCGGACTTGTTGCTATTCACGACTTCGAGCAGCGCTCATACCGCCGTGCGGCAAGCTCGCTACGGCACCGATTCGTCTTTGGATCTTTTACTCCGCAGGTTGGGGTGGTTTGGTCGACCACAAATGTGAATCGATCAGCGCTTGTACGGGCGCGTCGATTGGTCGATTCGAATGCCTCAATTCCGGTCACCGATACGGGGAGGTGGGCAACTGCTCTTGCGGCTCTTTCATCCAGGGGCTCGTATTAGCCTCGATCTTTGCGAGATGGGCGTGCTTGCCGGAGCGGTCCAGATCATGATCCTGGCGTCGGTTCCAGCTGGCGGTGCGGCATGTCGGCCATGTGTGGCCAGGCTGACGTCGGTGCCATTGTACGGTTACTTCTGAAAACAAAAACATTTGTCGTTCGGGTTCTTGGTTGTCAGTCGGGGTCGAACGCGATGACGGGCCGGTACGCGGCGACCGCGAGTTGGACGTGTTGTGCCGCAGCGGCGGATCGTAGGTGAGTTCGGCTGTTCTTGCGGCCAACCAGCCGGAGATTCTGAACCACCGCGGGCTTGCCGGAGTGACCATGGCCACCAGAAAGTCTGAGGAGCCCGATGTTTTCGGGACAGGGGAATATGAATTACTTACGCTGCCCGGTGTCGTGGAATCCTTCCCCCTCGATGTCGTTTGGGATTGTATACCCGAGTGCCGAGTGAAGCCTTGTGTAGTTGTAACGTCGCTCGGTGTACCTCGTGATGTCAACTCTAGCGTGTTCCCGGGTAGGACACTGGGTTCGGTGAACCCGCAATTCAAATGTTTCATTGGCCGATTCAGTCTACGCATTATCGCAACAGCTACCTATTCGTCCGGGAGTTGGGCCGACAAATTCGCCCGGCGTACTCGCGTCATTACCAGCATCCGACGGCACCTTGACCGCTTCGGACAACGACCAACCGCCACGTCGCTTTGACCCGGCAACCATGGCCGGTTAACCGGCCACTTACTCTTGCGAACTACCGTCTGTCGTCCACCTGAACTACGGTGTCACATGGAAAGATCACAAACCAATGCCTCTGGCGAGTGCATTCACCGCGCACAGCGGCGTATAGCCCGACAACCACCGGGTAAAGCCAAAGAATGGAGCGTTTCGATGCTTACACAAAGGGGGCGATGCTATTCCTCACCTGCGCCCAGCCGTGGACAGCACGAAGTTGAGTACGCGACGAGATGTGTCTGTGACGCTGTACTCGAGAGGAACACACGGGCGTTCGCCATCAAAATCCTGGGCCATTGTTGCCGCCGCTGCGGCCAGGATAGCGTCAACGTCTACGCCGCACGTGATCATGCCTCCGGTGTCGAGCGCCTCCGGGCGTTCAATGCTGTCCCGCAGGGTGATTGCGGGAAATCCCAGTATTGCGCATTCCTCGCTGATGGTCCCGCTATCGGACAGAACGAGCGCCGCCGATTGCTGCAGCTTCACATAGTCGTGGAATCCAAACGGCGGGTGGAATATCAACTGGTCCTTGACGGCGTCGGACTGCTGGGCCAGGCGATTCTGTGTCCGAGGGTGGGTCGATACAAGTGCTGGAAATCCGTACTTTGCTGCCAGGGCTTGAATTCCCTGCAGCGCGGACCTCAGCCGAAGGGGATCATCGACATTTTCCTCGCGGTGTAAACTGACAAGAAAGTATCGTCCGTCGAGGAGCTCTTGCTCTTCCAGTATGTTGCTCCTGGCGATCTTCGGTGCATTGTGCCGGAGAACTTCTCTCATGGGCGAACCGGTGAGCAAGATCTTCGACGGATGAATACCTTCTGCCAGTAAATTTCGTCGGGCGTGCTCGGTATAAACCATGTTGTAGTCGGCAACATGGTCAATCATCCGACGGTTGGTTTCCTCTGGCACTCGCTCATCGAAGCAGCGATTTCCCGCCTCCATGTGGTACGTCGGTATTCGCATACGTTTCGCCATCAACGCTGCGATGCAACTGTTGGTGTCACCGAGTACCAGCACCGCGTCAGGACGGTGATCGGTCAGCACCTTTTCGATGCCGATAAGTGTCTCCCCTAGCACGCGACCCAAGCTCGACGTGTCGACATTGAGCAGATGATCAGGTTGCCGCAGGTCCAGTTCATCGAAAAAGATCTGGTTCAGCTCATAGTCGTAATTCTGGCCGGTATGAACGAGCTTGTGATCGACGGTCTTATCGAGTAACGCGATGACTCGCGACAGACGTATAACTTCCGGGCGCGTGCCGACGATCGTCATGACCTTAAGCACGACCGACTCCGGTGACGCTGCACACGAGCACGGAAAGGCGGTTGGACCGTCGTTGCACGTTTCTAAGCACTTGTGGGCGCATCTCGAAGGTCCGTGTCGACGAGTTCGGCAAACGTGTCCGGGAGCAGCGGGTCGAAGAGCGTACTCGTCCAGAACTGTGTCATGAGCTCATCATCGCCGACGTTCGTGATGCTGTGCGCCCACATGGTCGGCATGTCGACTGCGACCGGCTCGTCACCACTCGCCTCGAACGATATGACCTCCTCGGTGAGGAGCTTTCGTAGGGTAATCCGCGCCCGTCCCGACACGACGACGAAGCGCTCGATTTTCCGAAGATGAAAGTGCTCGCCGCGCGTGATGCCAGCGCGGGTCGACGACACGAACGTCTGTCCCTGCCCGCCGTGCGATCGTACAGTCTCGACCAGCCGGCCGCGGGCGTCACTGTGAGATGGCAAAGTAATCGGCATGTTGCCAGGGAACAGGCTGGCCCGCAGGCTGTTGAACAGGTCAACGTCGAAGTCGGACTGAAGAGCCGGCATCTCGCCTGCTGCGTATATCGACGCAAAATTCTGGAGGCGGTCGAGGACGCCCTCGACCGTCACCAGGTGGCCTGATGGCTCTACTAAGCCGGCTTCGGCGGTCAGCCCTTCGAGGAGAGACTCGGCCGCCGCCTGAGCGTGGAGCAGCGTGACCCGCCGGTCCTGCACATCCGGTCGGCACCCGCGGGCAACCGCATCGACAAAGGTTGCGACAAAGGAGTTGTACTGCGGACGTCCGTGCTCGCCGAAGAGATTCGGCAAGCGCACATCGGTGTACGAGCCACCGCTCTCCTGCGCCGCATCGGCAAGTATTGCGCCAGCAGCGTCCTTCCCCCGCCCGTAGGCAGTGTCCGTGCCGGCATGGACGGAGTTGGCGTACACGATTCTCGGGCGTGACCCTCCTTGCACCGCTGCGTTGGCCACCGCTGATGCGAGATCGATGTTTCCTTGCTCGACCTGCTCGGCCGGCGCCCTGTTGACTCCCGCGATGTGCACGATGGCGTCGGCGCCCTTTGCCAGCCGCGCTAGGTCGTGCCAGTTCGATCGGTCCACCGCGATGACGTCATGATCGGTCAGTGCCTTCAGGCGCACGCGCGTATGCCAGCCGAGAAAGCCCCCGGCACCGGTCACCACGACCTTCACTGCGCCGCCAGCCTGGGCCGGTTGAACTCTGGAAGGGTCCGCAAGAGGGCCTTGGTGCCATCGACATCAAGCCGTTCGGTGTTCTCGGACGTGAAATCCGCGAGCGTCGCCACACCGTGCTGTCCGTCCTCGAAGTACAGCTCGTACTCCATGGAGCGTGCGTCGAGAGGCACCCGGAAGTAGTCACCTTCGTCGGACGCCTTGACCATCTCTTCCCTGCTGAGCAGGGTTTCGTGCAGCTTCTCACCGTGCCGCGTTCCGATGATCTTCACGACCGGATCCTGAACATCCAGCACGCCGGCAACCGCTAGTGCGAGGTGCTCCATCGTCGCGGCCGGCGCCTTTCGGACGAATAGGTCACCGGACTCGGCATGGAGAAACGCATGCTCAACAAGATCTACCGACTCGCGCAGGGACATCAGGAACCGCGTCATCGTGGGCTCCGTGATGGTCAGTGGTTGATCCATCTGCAACTGGTTGACGAAAAGTGGGATGACCGAACCCCGCGAGTACATCACGTTGCCGTAGCGGGTGACCGCGACGGTCGTCCGCGATCGGGGATTGTTACGGACGAACGCCTGAGCCGTCTTTTCCATCAAGGCCTTCGACATTCCCATCGCGTTGACCGGATAGACCGCCTTGTCGGTGCTGAGGAAGACGACGGTCCGGACGCCTGCGGCCGCGGCGGCCTCGACCACGTTGTGACTGCCGATGACGTTGGTCTTCACCGCCTGTTGTGGGAAGAACTCGCATGAAGGGACCTGCTTCAGCGCGGCGGCGTGGAACACGAAATCCGCCCCGATGAACGCAGCCACGACGCTGTCGTAGTCTCGAACGTCGCCCAGGAAGAAGCGAAGGCGCGAATCGCCGAAGCGCCTGCGCATGTCGTCCTGCTTCGCTTCGTCCCGGCTCAGGATGTTGACCGTGCCGACGCCCTTCGAGAGCAGGTGCTGCACCATCGTCGACCCGAAAGATCCAGTCCCGCCGGTGATTGCGACGGACGCACCGGACATCTGCTCTGTGGTCATGAAACGCCACCCCCGAGGCTGTGCTTGATTGCGAACTTCATGGACCGAGCCGAGCTGTTACACATGCGAAACCGCCCTCGCCGACGCCTGGAGCATCATTTCCAACCGGTCGAGACCGGCCGACGGTGAGAAGGAGCGCTCGTACTCGCGTCGAGCATTGCGGCCCATGTTTCTCAGCGGCTCCGGACCGAGAGCGCAAAAGTGCCGCACTGCTGACACCACGGATTGGACATCACCAGGGCGCGCAGCGAGACCCGCGCCGCAGTCGGTCACCAGTTGGGCGACGTCTCCTGCGACGTGCGCAAGGATCGGCCGACTGGCGGCCATGGATGTCTGCACCTTGCTGGGCATTGTTGCTCGGAGCAGCGCGCTGTCCTTCAGAGACACAATCTGCACGTCTGATGCCGCGATGAATCGTCCGATCGTTGCTGCGGATTGCGACGGCACGAAGTGCACATTGCGCAGGCCCTTGTGATCGACGAGAGTGCGAATGCGGCCGGCCACGACTCCATCACCGACCAGAGCCAAGTTGACATCCGGACAAAATTCAAACGCTTCGACGACGGCGTTCAGACCCTGCAATTCGCCCATGTTCCCTGCGTACATGAACAACATCCCGGCCGGAAGCCCCAGCGAGGCGCGCAGATCGTCGCTGGCGGGCAGGTCGGGCAGCAGGTGCTCGTCCTCGATCCAGTTGGGCGTGTAGCTGATCTTGTGCGTATCGACTCCTCGCTCTACGAGAACTCTGCTCATCCCCGGCGAGATCACCCCGATGCCGGTGGATCGTCGATATGCCCAGTTGCAGAATTCGTTGAGCGTCCGTTCGACGCCGCGGCCGATACTTCCGTTGACAAAACCGCTCTCGGTCACACTGTCGGGCCACAGGTCCTGGATGATCAGGTATGACGGTGCCTGCAGCCGACGCGGTGCGAGCAGCGCCGGTAAGGCCGCCGTCGCCGGTGACGAGTACGTCAGCCACACGTCTGGCTTCGGCAGGTGGCGCCGCGCGACCCACGCGGCGGAGAGCGCGAAGCTTGCGTAGTTGGCGATGCGCCGTACGCCGTTTTTATCGTGACTCGGGTACAGCGGGGCCCGATGAACGACGACTTTTTCTGACCGCTGCTCCCTACGGTACATGCGCAAGGGGTAGTCAGTATGTAGCTTCCCGGTCGGGTAATTTGGAAAGCCGGTCAAAACGTGAACATCGTGTCCACGTTGCGCCAACCCCTCAGCAATCGCTGACGACACAAATGTACCCGGCTCAGGTGGGAACCATTGTGTCACGAAGGCGATCCTCACTTAGCCGGGACCCCCTTCACGACTGTGTTCGGTGCAACATTCCTGACAACGCACGACCCAGCACCAACGACAGAGTCACTTCCCACTGACAGGTTCTGCAAGATGGCCGAGTGCGTTCCGAGCATTGATGCGGCGCCAACTGTCACCCATCCCGATATTGCGACCAGTGGGTTGACGGTCACATAATCATCAAGGGCCGAGTCGTGTCCGACCGTGCAGTTCAGATTGATGTGGACGTGGCGGCCGATGGAGATATTGGTCGTGGCCCGCACGCCCGCACAGATGATAGTGCCTTCACCAACGCGTACGTCATAACCGAGCGTTGCTGAAGGATGCGTAAGAGCGGCCGCCTTGATGCCACACCTGCTTAGCTTCTCGTCGATCCTTCGACGCACTTGACCCGTACCAATACCAATGACGTACTGGCTGTCCAAATTCGCGTCGGCGAACCAGTCCGTAGAGCCGAGCAGTTTGAAGCCTCGAGCTTCAATCAGACGAACGTTCACGTCGCTAGGGTCGTCATCGACGTACCCGAGCAATTCCCAACTGTCCGCTGACGCGTTGATGGCGTCGATGACGTCATGCACCTCTCGTCCGAAACCGCCGCACCCGACGATGACAATCCGCCTGCTCATGCGGCTGCACCCGTCTGCGCCGGCGCCCCCATGAATTCGGGCATGGTCGGCTCGCCGTCGGCGGTGACTCCCTTAGCGCGGAGGACGCAAGCAACTGTCATCGCAATGATGCGCAGGTCGCCGCGGAAAGAGTTGTTGTCCACGTACTCGACGTCGAGAGCAAACTTGTCCACCCAGCACAGCGCGTTCCGACCGCATACCTGAGCCCAGCCGGTCAAGCCGGGCCTCACACCGTGCCGGCGCGCCTGCTCAGGTGTGTAGAGCTCGAGGTAGTGCATGAGCAGGGGACGCGGACCGACCACCGACATGTCACCGCGGACGATATTCAACAGTGAAGGCAGCTCATCCAAGCTCGTCGCGCGAAGGACCCGACCCATTGCGGTCATCCGGGACGCGTCATCCACCCAGCCGCGCTCTTCATCGATCGGGAGCATCGTGCGGAACTTGATCAGTTCGAAGGGCTTGCCGTGCAGGCCGGGCCTCAACTGCCTGAAAAGGACAGGGCGGCCCAGCTTGAGCGCCACCGCGGCGCCGACCGCAAGCTGTATCGGCAACGAGATGATCAGCGCCGGAACAGCAACTGCCACGTCGAACGCTCGCTTACCGCGATAGGAAGCCATCACTGGTGTCCCAATGCGGCCCGGATCGCGTGGATGACCCGCGCGATGTCGTCGTCGTCCAGCCGGGGCCCGCTCGGCAACGTCAACCCGTTGGCGAACAGCCACTCGGACGTTCCGTTGATGAACGAACGGGAATCCTGGAACACCGGCTGCAGGTGCATCGGTTTCCACAGATAGCGTGCCTCGATGTCGGCGGCATCGAGCTCCTTGATCAGCGACGTTGCCGACATCGCCACCAGTGCCGGGTCGAGCACAATGCTGGTCAGCCAGCAATTGTCGTCATCATCGCCACGGTCCGGGGCGCGGCCCAGCAGCGACACACCGGGTAGGTCGGAGAAGCCATCGGCGTAGAGCTCCCGGATCGCCCTGCGTCGGGCGATCATGTCGTCCAGCCGGCTCAGCTGAGCCCGGCCCAGAGCAGCCAAAATGTTGGACAGCCGGTAGTTGTAACCGATTTCCGTGTGCTCGTACCACGGTGACGGTTGCCGGGCTTGGGTCGATAAATACCGGCAGCGGGCCAACAGCGAGAGGTCGTCACTCAGGAGCATCCCGCCCCCGGACGTCGTCATGATCTTGTTGCCGTTGAAGGACAGCGCCGCTGCCTGACCGAATGCACCTGCAGCGGTGCCGTTCTGCGTCGCGCCGAACGCCTCCGCCGCATCTTCGACGAGTGGAATGGACCGTTCCCGGAGTGCTCCGACGATGCCGGAGTAGTCGACACATCGACCGAAGAGGTCGACCGTCATGACGGCCGATACGTCGGTGCCTTCAGCGAGCAGCTCGTCGACTCCCTGGATCAGCAACTCGGGATCCACATTGCCATCGGACATCTGCGAATCGACGAAGACCGGCGTTGCACCGGTGTGGACGACGGCATTCGCGGAGGCCGCGAAAGTCATGCTCGGCAGCACAACGACGGTTCCGGGCCCGGCACCGACTCCCAGCAGTGCGACATGGAGCGCGGCCGTACCGGACGACAGGGCGACGGCGCCGGCGACCCCGACCCTTTCTGCCACCTCTGCTTCGAACGCATCCACGTGCGGCCCGAGGGGGGCCACCCAACCGGAGCGGAGCGCATCCAGGACGTACTGCTCTTCGACTGGGGTGACGTCGGCCTGTGAGAGCAAGATCCGAGACATTCAGCCCTATTCTCTCCCGACGTTCCTGCACTCATCCCAGTGCCGCGGCCGACGCCCGGCCGCGCCGGGCGCGGCCGGGCGAATGTCCTTGCCTAGGCGCTCTGGGACTGCCTGCGGCGCCGCACTCCGCGGGTACCGAAGAACAGCAGAGCGAGCCCGGCAGCCAGTGCGACGAAACCGATCGCCAGCGGCCCGGCAATGCTGGCACCGGTGTAGGCGAGGTCGCCACTCCCGCTGGAGGTACCGCCCGTGGACCCACCACCACCGGTTCCCGATGATCCGGAACCGGATGAGCCGTTGCCCACCACGACACCGGAGCCGCCGGAGGAACTGCCGCCCGAGCCCGCTGACCCTCCGCCCGATCCCGTCGAGCCACCGCCGGTTCCACCTGTACCACCGGTGCCGGGCGCCACGACATCGACCACCAAACTGGCCGACTTGCCGCTGGATTCGCCCGTGGCCGTGACCGTCGTCGGTCCGACACTGTCGAAGCTGATCACCGTGGAGAAGGCACCGGTTTCATCGGCGGACACGCCAGCCGCGGCCGCCAATTGTTGCAGCCCAGCACTGTGGCGCAGCCCAGAGGCACCACCGATGGAAATGACGACACCCTCCAACGGGTCGAATCCCTGACCGGAGAAGGTGTAGGGCTCCCCCACCACAACCGTGACGTTCCCGTTCACCACCGTGATGTTGTCGCCCCCGAGATTCACCGTCGGCGGACCTTCCGGTGGGTACGTCGGGGCGGCATTTGCGACTCCCGAAAATCCGAACAGGCTCAGAAGAGCTGCGAACATGACGGTGACGAACTTACGCAGCATCGCTGTTTCCATCCACTAGGTGGTGCATGAACCTCAGAGCCCCCGGCCTCATGACTGCCGCCGCCTCGGGAGCATATTGCAGAGCCTCATGGGTCACCCGGTCGCTGATGAACGCACTGTTACCGCCGAGAGTCGTTACCCATCAACTGGTTGGCCCGGGTGTGATCCCGACAGCCCCTCAGGTTGTTAGCCAGAGCAAGGCAGTAGCTCTCCGTGACAATGCGCTCGGCGAAAGGCGATGGGTGTCAGGAAATCTACCCGAAAGAGTCACGCGGAAACCATTCAGCGGACCACGCGGATTGCTACGGATTGCTCGCCGAAGGGCGGCAGGGCACGTACGGCTCATCGGATACGGCCCACTGATTCACTCCTGGAGTCACCACCAATTCCGGATCGAGCGGTGACGCAGACGTGGCCGGGCTGAGAATGCTGAGGACAATGGTCGTGGTGGCCCCCGGCTCGAGGTCGCTGGCGACGATGCCGACCTCAGTGCCGCCTTCCATTCCCACCGACAATCCGGTGACCACGCCATCGACGACGGCGTGCTCCACCCGACCGCCGACCGGGGCGAACACCGACACATTGGTGCGTATGGAGTAGGCGTCCACCAGGCCCATCGGGCCCGTGACGTAGTCGGGGAGCCCCGATGGTGGCGCGCCGGAGCGCATGGTGAGAGTCATCTGCAGCCGTCGGAGTCCGTCGGCGGTGCAGCCTGCAGCGGTCACCGACACCTCGTTGTGCAGGTAATAGCTCATCTTCCCGCCGGTGCCGTCGTTGAGGAACACTCCTATGACCGGCTGATCCGACTGCTGCGGAAACTGGCCGCCGAGCTGAGTGTCCGCCAACTCGGTTTGTTCTTTCGGGTCTGCGCTCCACAGCAGAAGCCGACGCTCGCTTCCGGCCCGCAGCAGGCCTTTCATTGTTTCCTGCGCGTTGCCCCCGCCCTTGGACACCGCCGTGAAGGCTGCCGCCGCCGCTCGCGCGAGAAAGGCATCCCTCGCCGCTGTCCCGATGCTGTCATCGAACTGCTGGTAGGCACCGGAGAGCAGCACGGAGACCACGTTCTCGGCGGTGAGCGTCACGCCGTCGCCGACGTCGACCGGCCCGGTGCCACGCATCAGATAGGACAACGCCACCGGGTCGATCGCGATCAGACCGTCCACCGTCCGCCCGGTGCGCTCGGTGTACATCTTCGCGAAGGTGCTCGCTGCAAAGGGAAAGTCCGGCGACAGATTGACATCTGCCGGGAAGACGACGGGGCGGTCGGTGTAGAGCGCGCGCTGGTCGGCCGACAGTGTGGCGACCGGTGGCTCGAACACGCCGAGCGTCCGAGTCGGGGTGCCATTGTCGGCCACCGTGATCTTTCCCTTGTCGACGTGGACCACCGCGTAGGAGCCGAAGATCCCGCCGGTCGCCCTTGCTTCCGCGAGATTCTGGAACACCACCAGGTAGTCGCGGGCGCCGTCGGCGCCCAACATCGGCGGAAGAAGTCGCGCTGCACGCGCACCGGTCGCCGTCACCGCGGCCGCACTGGCCAGTTTGTTCGACAAGGTCTGCACTGCCTCGCCGACGGGGCGGAGCAGTGCCGAGCGATCGATGGCATCGATCGCCGCCCGAGACGCGACCACTGCTTCGTCCGCGCGTTGCAGGGTGCCGGACGCCTGCTCGATCGGGGCCAGGTTGATGGCGCCATTCCTGGGCGCGAGATCGCCCGGCTGCATCACTTGGGCGAGGTCGGCCAGCGACGGCATCACATCGACGGCCATGTCGTCCACCACGACCGTCACCTGGCGCACTGCGCCGAGATTGGGCCCCAGCCAGGGCAAGAACGTCGCTGCCCGGAAGACCGGATCGTCGACGGCGGACCGGGCCGCAGCCGATTCCTGTTGCAGATGCTCGATGGTTGCCGCCGTGGCGGGCGCGAAATCGGTTCCGATGGCCTCGAGCTCGCTCTGCAGCCGGCTCACATCCGCAGATGCGTTGTTGAGATGCGTGTAGGCCTGGTAGCTCCGCCAGCCCACCCAGGCGGTTCCCACGAGAATCAGTACTCCCGCGATGATCATTGCCCAGGCGGCTATTCTCGCCCCGCCACCGGTACGGCGGCGCGACGGCTGCACGTCGCCGTCGGTCGGCTCGGCCGGCGGGCCGGAATCCTGGGATGACTTCTCGGAGGCCGCGGATGGGCCGACCGGCGTCACGTCGTCGGAATCCACTGACAGCCACCCCTCGCCATGACCCGGGCCAACCCGATCCGGATCGACTCCCCCGCCGCACCGTCGCCCACAGTGGTCCGCCACCGTTCCGGGTCGCCCGTCCGGAAACACCGCACACGATCGACGTAGGCGCGCGACGGTTGACCCGACTAAGGTGACAGGGAGTACCTTATCCGTAACCTACGGTATAGCCCTCGGGGAACCGCACTCCGCGGCGAAACGGGCACTGTCGGTCGTGATGCTGTGCCGATGTCGCCACCACTCTGGGGGGAACAGTTGGACTTGCGCGATTACCTGCGGGTTCTCCGGCGGCAGTGGGTGGTCATCGTCCTCTGCGTCCTGCTGGGGACGGCGGCTGCGGCGCTGGTCGTGCTGCGGACCACGCCGCTGTATTCGTCCACCGTCCGGCTGTTCGTCTCGACACCGACGTCCGATTCGGCCAATGCCCAGGCCTACCAGGGTGGCCTGTTCTCGCAGCAGCGAGTCACCTCGTACGCGGACCTGATCAAGGGGTCGACGGTCGCCGAAAAGGTGATCGACAAGCTCAAGCTGGACATCCCACCGACCACTCTGGTGAATCAGATCAGCGCCACCGCGGCTCCCGAATCGGTGATCCTGGAAGTCACCGTCACCGACCCGAGCCCGACCGAGGCACAACTGCTCGCGCAGACCACCGCCCAGGTGTTCACCGATTACGTGACGGTCCTGGAGGGCGCCTCCAGCGCCTCGACCGCGCCGATCCGGGCCAATATCGTCGATGCGGCGAGCCTGCCGACCACCCCGGTCGCCCCCCGGCCCGTACTCACCATCGGCCTGGGCGCCATTCTGGGCCTGCTGATCGGTCTGGCGGTTGCCTGGTTGCGCGAAACCCTGGACACCACCATCAAGTCCGCCTCCCAGCTCGAGGACATCACCGGGGCCGCGTCGATGGGGGCGATCTTCTACGACCCCGCCGCGGTCAAGGCGCCGTTGGTCACCGACCTGGACAACCACGCGCCCCGGCTGGAATCGTTCCGGGTTCTGCGGACGAATCTGCAGTACATCGACGTCGATCAGCCGTCCAAGGTTTTCGCCATCACCAGCCCGATGCCGGGTGACGGGAAATCGACGACATCCATCAACATCGCCATCACCTTGGCCCAGGCCGGTCAGCGCACCCTGCTGATGGAGGCGGACCTGCGCCGCCCGCGGGTGGGCGAATACCTCGGGCTGGAAACCGCTGCCGGGTTGTCGACCGTCCTGTCAGGCCGTGCATCCTTCGAAGATGTCGTCCAGCCCTGGGGCACCACCGGTCTCGACGTGCTGACCAGCGGTGCACTGCCGCCCAATCCCGCGGAACTGTTGCAGTCGAACGCCATGAAGGCGCTGCTCGACCACGTGCGGGCGGCGTACGACATCGTGATCATCGATGCGCCGCCGCTGCTCCCGGTCACCGACGCGGCGCTCCTCGCTGCGGAGGCCAACGGCGCGATCATGGTGATCCGGCACGGGAAGACGACGAGAGACCAAGCCGCGCAGGCGAAACAGAGGCTGGACGCGGTGGGTGCCGCACTGGTCGGAACCATCATGAACTTCGCACCCGAACGGGGCGGCAAGGGATATGGCTACGGCTACGGGTACGGCTACGGCTACGGCTACGCACCGAAGGCCGGCGCGACTGCGGTAGCGGGGACTGCTCCGGCCCCGGGAGCTACTCCGACAGCAACCGTGGGAACCGCTCCGCAGTCCGGATCCCCGTATCCGTCGGCGATCCCCGCGGCCGTTGAACCGCGCGCGGCCGCCGGCTCACCACCGGAGTACCAACCGCCGACCGCGGCCGAATCCCCGCTCACCGCACCGCTACCCGGAACGAACGGCGCCCGGACCCCCATCACACCCCGGTCCGGCTGAGCCTTGGACCAGTTGCGCGGGTCAACCGGCTGAGCAGGTCCGGTAGTCCGCTACGGACGTCTTCGTGGGGTGGACGCCCGGCGTCACCACCAGGCTCGGCGGCGTCTCGGACGAATCGCCGGATCCGCCGGCGGCGGTCAGCACCGTGAATGTCAATTCCGTGGACTCACCCGGCGTGAGCAGCACGGTCGACGTCCCCACATTTCGCGACTGATCCTCGCCGCGGCCGATGGCGATGGTGGCGCCGTCCCGGTCGGCCCCGACGACGCCGCCGCCGACCGGGGCGAACACCAGGACGTTGGTCTGCAGGCGGTAGGTGCTGCCGACCGGGAGAGACCCGGTCACATACGCGGGGAGGCCGGAACGGGGGGCGTCGTAGTTCATGGCGACCCGGACCCGGAGCTCGCGGCGACCGTCGGAGCGGCATGCGCCCTCGGTGACGTGCACCTCGTTGCGGAGGTAGTACCCGAGCTTGGCGGCGGTGCCGTCGTTGAAGAACACACCGACCGAGGGTGGTCCGTCGTCGGGGGTGAGCGTGCCGGACACCGAGGTCGCGGCGATGTCGGCCTGCTCGGCGGGATCGGTGCTGTACATCAGGACCCGGCGCTCGTTCACGGCCTTGCGGATCCCGTTGATGATGGAGGTGGGATTCCCCTTCCCGGACATGACCGTGGTGAACACGGTGGATGTCGCATTGGCGAGGAACGCATCTCGCCCGGCCTGGTCCGGATCCTTGTCGAACTTCTTGTACGCCGTGGACAGCAGCACCGAGACAAGGTTGTCGGCGCTCACGCTGATGCCGTCGCCCACGGCAATCGGTGGGGTGCCCTTGAGCGTGTAGGACAGCGCAACCGGGTCCAGGGCGAGCACACCGTCGACGGTGACACCCTTGCGGAGCCGGAACATCTCGATGAACAGCGGCGCCGCGGTGGGGTAATTCGGCGTGAAATTGACGTCCATCGGATACTGCGCCATCAATTGGCTGTACAGCTCGATCTGGTTCGGCGGAAGCTGCGCCACCGGAGGATCGAAGAAGCCGAGGGTGCGCGACGACGCCCCCTGCTCGACGACCGTGATCTTCCCGCGGTCCGCCTTGACCAGGGCGTAGGAGCCGAAGATGCCGCCGGTGGCGCGTAATTCCGCGGGGTTCTGGAACACCACCAGGTAGTTGCGTGGTCCCTGCGATCCGAGCATCGGCGGCAGCAGCCGGGCGATCCTGGCCGCCGGGCCGGTCACGTCCTCCGCACTGTCGAGCTTGGTGGCCAGGCTCTGCACCGCGTCCGCGACCGGCTGCACGACGGCGGACCGATCGATGGCCGCCACCCGATCACGAGCCGCCACGACGGCGGCGTCGGCCTTCTGCAACACCGGCGAGATCTGCTCGATGGGCGCAAGGTTGATCGCGCCGTTTTTCGGGGCCACCTCGCTCGGCTGCAGGGTCGCCGAGATGTCGACCAGGGAGGGCATCACGTCGGTGGCCAGCGAGTCCACCGTCAGCGTCACTTCACGCAGGGCATCCAGGTTGGCCCCGAGCACCGGGGTCCAGGTGGCCAGCCGGAAGATCGGGTCGTTGACCGCGGACCGGGCACCGGCGGTCTCCTGCTGCAGACGTTGCACGGTCTGGGCCGCCCGTGCGGTATCCGGGTCGGTGAAGTTCTCCAGTTCCGTCTGCAGCGCCGACACGTCATCGGCGGCTGCCGCCAGGTGGTCGTAGGCCTCATAGCTGCGGTAGGCGACCCAGAACACGGACAGCAGGAGGAACACGCCCACGCCGAGCATCAACCAGCCGATGACCTGCCGTCCCCTGCGCCGACGACCGGGACGGCCACCCCGGGCGGCGGTTCCGTGGTCCGCGGGCGCTTCAGCGGCCACCGAGGACTCAGGGTCCGCTGCATGTTTCGGCTGCGAACCTGGTTCGAAGCCCGGGTCCGGCGGGTCGGTGTCGGAATCCGGCACGCTGGGTCCCCCTGTCATCACTGAGCTGATTCGTGCTGCCGGCGCGCCGTGACGCAGCCGCCACCCCCGACCGGTCCCCAGCCTGCCAGACGGCAGGTGAGATCAGCGGTGGTTCACGTGCGGAGTGTCAGAGCGGCGCATCACATCCGCGCCGGTCGGACGTGCGAGCAGTTACCGTCAGCTCGCGTCGGGGGTGCACGGCCGGAACCGGTCCACCACGGTGCGCCAAGGATTGACTCCCGGGGTCAGTACCAGCGACGGCGCCGGTGCCGCGCCGCCCGCCCCGACGGGCGCCAGCACGGTGAACAGCACGTCGGTGCTGGTGCCGGGCGCCATCTCGATCGTCGCGGCGCCGACCGGCCGGCCGCTATCGGAACCCTTCTGCAGGCCGATCAGCTTGCCGTCGCGCTGCACCGAGGCGACGGAGCCACCAACGGGGGCGAAGGCCAGCACGTTGGTCCGCAGCACCACGGGCTGGTCGGGGTAGACGACACCGGTGACGTAGCTGGGCGCGTCGGCCGGCGGTTGATCGAACGTCATGGTGACCTTGACCTGGATCTCCATCCGGCCGTCCGTCCGGCAACGGCCCTGGGTCAGATGGACCTGGTTGCGCAGGTAGTAGCCGAGCTTTGCCCCGGTGCCGTCGTTGAGGAAGACGCCGATGCTGGGCTTGTCCGGGTCGGCGTCGAGCGAGCCGGCGAGGCTGGTGCGGCTGATGTCGGCCTCTTCGGTCGGGTCGGCGCTGTAGATCAGCACGCGTCGCTCGCCCGCGGCGCGCTGCAGGCCCTCGATGATCGCCGTCGGCTCCGCCGCCCCCGTCATCACCCGGGAGAAGACGCTGCTGGTGGCGTTGTCCAGGAAGGCGTCACGCTCGGTCTGGCCGGCCCCGTCGAACTGTGAATAGGCGGTGGAGAGCAGGGTGTCGACCAGGTTGTCCGACCGCAGGGTCACGCCGTTCCCGACGTCGATACCGGGCGTCCCCTCGAGGGTGTACGACAACGCGACCGGGTCGATGGCCAGCACGCCGTCGACGGCCTGTCCGGAGCGTTGCTGGTACATCTTCGCGAACAGCGCTGCGGCGCGGGGGAAGTCGGGCGTGAAGTTGACGTCCTGCGGATACCGCACCATTTGGTCGCCGTACAGCGCCTGCTCGGTCGGCGAGAGCTGATCCACGGGCGGGTCGAAGTCGCCGAGTTGGCGGGACGCCGCGCCCTGCTGCTGCAGGCTCAGCTTGCCCTTGTCGGCGGACAGCACCCCGTAGGAACCGAAGATGCCACCGGTGGCGCGCAGCTCGGACGGGTTCTGGAACACCACCAGATAGGTCCGCGGCCGGTCCGCGCCCAGCATCGCCGGCATCAGCCGGGCCGCCCGGGCCGCGGGCTGGGTGACGTCGGCGGCCTCCTGCAGCTTGCCGGAGAGCGTGTCGACCGCGTCGGCCAGCGGCCGCATCAACTGCGACCGGTCGATCGCCGCCAGCTGGGTGGTGGCGTCGGTGACCGACTCGTCCGCGGATTGCAGCACCGGCGCGAGCTTCTCGATCGGCGCCAGGTCGATCGCGCCGTTCTTCGGCGCCAACGTGGACGGCTGCAGCGTGGTTGCCACGTCCACCAACGACGGCATCACGGTGCGCGCCAGGTCGTCGACGGTCGCGGTGACCTTCTCGATGGCCTCGAGGTTGGGTCCGACGAACGGCACCACGCCGGCCGCCCGGTACACCGGGTCGTCGACCGCTGCGTGTGCGTCGGCCGCCTCGGCCTGCAACCGGCTGACGGTCTCCGCGGTGAGCGCCGGATCGACCGCGGTGATGTCGGTCAGCTGGTCCTGCAGGGTCGTGACGCCGGCCGACGCCGCCTGCAGGTGCACATAGGCCTGGTAGGTCTTCCAGCCGACCCACGCCGCCCCGGCGAGCACCAGCACGCAGGCCGTCAGCAGCGTCCAGCCGATCAGCCGTCCCCAGCGCACGCGGCGCTTCTTCCCCGGCGCGGTCGGCGCGGGGCCGACGCGGCGGGGCCGACTGCGGGTGGAGTCTGCCTCGCCCGCCGACGGAGCCGATCTCGAGCCGGACGACCGGGTCGACTCAGGCGAGGCTGGTGGCCGGGACGACCCGGACGACCGGTGCCGATGCGTACCGTCGGTGGCCGGCCGCGGTGACGTCAGCGGCGGCGCGATGTCGGAAACCGGTACACCACCACGATTCTCGGCATGACGGGACCGTTGAGGTGCGCCGGGTTCGGCAGTGCGTACGCCTGCGGCTTCGGAGACCCGAGCGCCCGCCGGTTCAGCGACCCGCTCCGAGGACCGCGAAGGCACGTACTGCACCGGCAGGACCGGCGTCCGAGCCGCAGCATCGTGCCGACGCTGCGGCTGGATCACGGGCGGCGGGCTCCAGTGCGCCGCGAGCGAGCGCTCGCGGTTCTGCCGGTACCAGTCGCGTTCCTCGGCGGCGAATTCGCCGGCCCCCGCGACCCGCCGCTTGCTGATCCACCCGGTGGTCACCGGGACGCGGGCCGGCAACCTGACCTGGTTCGAACCTGCGGGAGACGCGGAGGAGGAGCGGGGCTTTCCCCGGCGGCCGCTCCTCGCCGGCGGCACCGGCGACGGCCCGACAGGGCGCCGCGCATGCCCGGCCGATTCACCGGAGGACGGCTCCCCGGCGGCCGACGACGTGAGAGCGGACGGGTTGCGGGGACGCGGCCCTATCAGGGACCCCGGCGTCACCTGGCGCGAGACCCGAGCCGTTGCATCCGGCCGACGCCGAGCCCGACCGACGAGAAAGACACGTGGCGACATGCCCCTCCTCGTCACATCCCCTCGCGACCGGCAACCGGCCCGCGGCAGCCACCGTCCGGATCCATCCCCCGAACGCACCCTCTTCGGGTGTAACGACGCAAGGATCACACGGGAGGGGCGACCGACGGTCACGCATGCGGCCATCTGATCATCAGAGTCACCCGATTGACGGATCACGGCACGGTGATGTGCGCGGTGGAGCAACCGCGACGTCCGCTTACAGCGATGCTGCTGCGGGCGGGAACGCCAGCTCCACCGACAGCCGCCGGTGGTCACTGCCCGGGCTGTCCTGCACCTGCACAGACAGCACCGCGACGGTGTCGGTGACGACGACGTGGTCGAGTCGCATCAGCGGGATCATCGGACCGTCCCATTGCGGCCACGTCGCGCCGACGCCCCGGCCGACCTCGGCGAAGGCGTCCCGCAGCCCGTGCGCGGCCAGCAGTTCGTCCATGGGCTCGTGGTCGCCGGTGGCATTGAAGTCCCCGGCCATCACCACGGGGGTGCTGGTCCGGCCGGCCAACCCGGCGAGCGCGCCCATCTGCGCCTGCCAGATCGGCGTGTTCTCCTCGTTGACCGGGGCCACGGTGTGCACGTTCACCACCCGGACCGGACCCGCCGCGGTGACGATGTCGGCCTGCGTCATCGGTGATCCGGCGACGTCGATGGGGCCGCCCGCGGCGATCGGCAGCCGGGACAGGATGGCCGAGCCGTGGAACTTGGGGTGCGGGTCCAGCACCTGGTGCGGGTAGGCGTCGAGCAGTCCCGCGGCTCGTAGGTCCACGAGGTGCTGCGGCGTGACCTCCTGCAGCGCGATCACGTCCGCGTCGGTGCGCACCAGGTCGGCCGCGAACCCGGCGACGTCGGGATTGTCGAGCAGCATGTTCGCGGTCACCAGGTGCATCGTCGCGGCACCGGCGGGTGCCACCTCCGGTGTGCCGGTTCGGTACATGTCGCTGACCCACACCACATTGCCCAGTGCGAGCGCGACGGCCACCGCGGCGAGAGCACGCTTGCGGGTGACCGCCGCGGCCACGGCCAGCGGGTACGCCGGCAGCAGCAACCACATCCCGATGCCCTGCACGCCGATCAGCAGCGGCTGGTCGTCCGACCGGACGAGCCGGATCAGCCCGACCCCGGACATCGCGGCCGCCAGCGCCCAGCCGGCGGCGAGCGCCGCGGTGCCGACGCGTTTGCGGGTGATCAGGGCCATAAATCAATGATCCTGGGCGGTCAGCACCGACTGCAGGCAGGCGCGCACCGCGCGGGTGCTGACCGGTTTGGTCAGGTACCCGTCGATCGTCCGGCCCGCCGGGACCTCGAAGCGTCGGCGGCCCGCCACCGGTTCGTCGGCGGACGTCGCGGTGTCGGTGGACCGAACGGCGTCGGCGCGCCGGGTGGCGTCGGCTGACCCGCTGACGGCGTCCGGCGCGATCCCCGTCACCAGGACGAACGCGGGTCGCTTGTCGGGCGGCAGGTCGGCCAGCAGTTGCAGCCCGGTCCCGCCGGGCATGGCGTAATCGGAGACGATCAACTGGAAGTCCCCGGCACCGGCCAGTTCCAGCGCAGGCTGCAGGTCGTCGGCCTCGACGACGGCATACCCCAACCGGCGCAACATGTGTGCCAGCACAAGCCGGGAGACGGTGTCGTCGTCGACGACCAATACGGACGGCGGCTGGGTGGAATCGGTGTCCATCGGGCGATCGCGGAATGCAGTGGTCGACATCAATCGTTTCCCCGGACCTGCACCATCCGGAACACGTCGTCGAACTGCGTCAGCCGGAAGACCCGCAGTGCGTCCTGCAGCGCCGGGCTGATCAGCACCATGGTGCCTCCGGTACCGACGATGTCTCGCCGCGCCCGCACCAGGGCGGCCAGCCCGGCACTGTCCACGAAGTGCACGTCGGCGAGATCGACGACGAGCAGCCGGACACCTGCCTCCAGCACGGCGGCGAACTGCTGGCGCAGCCGCACCGCCTCGACGGCGTCCAATCGGCCCGTGAGCACCGCGACGGCGCTGCCGCGGCCGTCGGCGTCGGCCGGCAGCACGGCGACGTCGACCGTGAAGGTGGGCGTGCCGGCGACATTCCCGTCGGCAGCGAGGTTCTCCAACCCGAGGGTGGTGACGCGAGACGCGGTCATGGTGTCTGCTCCATCGTTGCTCCCATTGCCTGTACCTCGACAGAATTCGCTTGCGCCCTGGCCGGAAGGGCGAACCGCAGTCGCCAGACGTTGGTGTGCGACAGGCGTTGATAGATCAGCTCTTCGACGAGCTTCTCGACGATCACCAGCCCGTACCCGCGCACGGTCGGCTGGTCGGGGGTGGGGGTGTGGCCCACCGGCCGTTCGCAGGTGACGCCGCTGTCCCGGACCCGGACGGTGACCGCCTCGGCGTCGAACTCCCCGTCCACCGTGATGTCGTCGGGGCGGGGGAGGTGCCCGGGACCGTAGGCGTGGTCGATGACGTTCATGCAGACCTCGTGCACGGCGAGTTCCACCGACTGCTGCAGATCCGGGGCGCCGGCCGCGGCGAGAAGCGCGGTGACCCAATCGGTCAGCTCGCGCAGCGCCACCGGCTCGGAACGCATCATCAGGCAGCGGACGGATCCGGCGGTCGGCACGGTCATGATGCGGCCCTCAGCAACACCAGGGTGCGGTCGTCGGAGGGCGCGGTGCCGGCGGCGAACTCGGTGACCTCGTCCAGCACGGACCTGCCCAGTTCCGCCAGCGGCAGCTCGTACCGCTGCAACATGGCCTGCTCGAAACGCTGGTAGCCGAACAGTTCTCCGGCGGGATTCTGCTGCTCGGACAGCCCGTCGGAGCCCAGCACCAGCACATCGCCGCGGGTCAGCGGCACGCAATGGTTGCGCCCGGTGCGGCCGCGGATCACGCCGACGGGCGGCAGCGACGGCGGGATCGCCTGCACCGCACCGTCCCTGACCGTCAGCACCGGCGAATGCCCGGCGTTGCACAGCGTCGCGATGCCACTGCCCGGCCGATGGGCGCCCACGATCAGGGTGACGAAAAGCCCCGTGTCGCTGAGGTAGTCGTGGAGCTCGTCGACGACGGCATCCAGCGCCGCGGCCGGGTCGTGTTCGTGATGCCGGTGAAAAGCCACCCGGGCCGCACTGACCGCCTTGGTCATCACCACCGCAGCCGGCAGCCCCTTGCCCGCGACGTCACCGACGGCGAACCACAGCACGCCGTCCCGCTCGGTGAAGACGATGAAGTCACCGCCCGAGACGCCGGCGGGAATGACGGTCGCGAAGGTCTCCAGCCCGTCCAGCTGCGGTGGCTGGCTGGGCAGCACCGCCTGCGCAAGGGTCGACGCCAGCTGGTGCTCACGTTCGATGGAGGCCCGAGCGACGTCCCGCTGGTAGGTCCGGGTCAGGGTCAGGAGCTTGTCCGTCGCGGCGACCACGGCGTCGACCAGTTCCAGGTCTCCGGTGGAGTACTGCCGGACGCCCGTCCGGGCCAGCCCCAGGGTCGCCCACCCCTGACCGTCCGGCAGCGCCGCGACAACCGCTGCGCCGCCGGGCAATTCGATGGGCAGCGGCTCCCGGCCGAGCAGTTCCGGCGGCACCATGCTGCGACGCAGCGCGGACCCGACCTCGTCGTCACCGACGATCAGGAAGTCGACCGCGGTGATCAGCACCGCGCTGTCGGAGTCGGTCAGCTCCAGCGCCTCGGTGAGCATCGCGGTCAGCGCCTCGGTGTGGTCCAGGGAGTTGACCGGCACCGCGATCAGCGCGCGCAGCGCCGCCATCCGGTCGTGCGATTCGACCAGCGCCTCGGTCAACCGGTCCTGTGACTGGTCGAGCCGGCGCACCGTGCGCAGGATCTGCTCCGCGGCCACCACGGTGTCGGCCGTCAGCTCGTCCGCGGTCACCGTCGGCCCCGGACCGACAACCGGTGCGGTCGAACCGGCGGCCTGCAGCAAGGTCAGCAGCGGGCGCTCGACGCCCGACCGCGAATCCGGTGGGCGGACATCGGGCCGCACTTAGCCGTCACCCCGCACGCCGGCCGACTGCTCGGTGCGCAGCACCTGGTCGAGCGCGGTCAGCTCCAGGATGATCCGCACCGGATCGGCCGGGTCGACGAGCACCAGATCGCCACCGGTCGCGGTGGCCGCGCGCTGCGCGCGCAGCAACTCGGCCAGCGCACTGGAATCGACGAAGACGACGCTGTTCATGTCGATCCGGATCGTGCAGCCGGCGTCGGTGAGCAGCGCGTCGACGGCGGCGCCGAAGGCGGGGACCTCGTGGGCGTCGAACCGGCCGGCGAGCTTCATCGCGTGCCGGCCCGCGCCCGTCTCGGTGGAGATTCTCATCACTGCGCTCCCTGGCTGTTGGTGGCTGCGAGCTGACCGGCGTAGGCAATGTGGTGCTTGCCGACCGCGTGTGCCACGGATTCGGTCCCGCCGGGGGTGTACCGGCCCCGCAGGTCGTTGATCCGGATCCGGACGAGGTCGAGCAGGAACTGCACGGACACCTTGGCCGCGTCGACCGTCGAGCCCGGTGCGTCGATCCACTCGACCGGCACCTCGGCGACGCGCAGCCCGACCTTGCTGCTGAGATACAGCACCTCGAGGTCGAAGGAGAAGGTGTCCACGATCTGCAGTTCGAACAGGGTGCGCGCGGCTTCGGCGGTGAAGAGCTTGAAGCCGCACTGGGTGTCGGTGATGCCGATGCCGAATCCGATGGACACCAGCGCGCGCAGCCCGGTGCTGAGGATCTTGCGGGCGAAGCTCTTGCCGCTCACCGCCGCCCCGGCCAGCGCGCGGGATCCGACCGCGATGTCATACCCCTGGTCGATCTTCGCCAGCAGGGCGTCCACCTGCTCGATCGGCGTGGACTGGTCGGCATCGGCGAACAGCACGAACTCGCCGCGGGCCGCGAGCATCCCGCGGCGCACCGCACTGCCCTTGCCGCGATTACGGTCCGCAACCAGGACACGCATGTTGGGGAACCGCAACTCGGTCAGCAATTCGACCGTGCTATCGGTGGAACCGTCGTCGGCTACCACCAGTTCCCACGGTTCCCCGCGGGCGCACATATGGGTGGCGATCGCCCCGACGGTCGGCAGAATTCGCCACTCCTCGTTGTAAGCGGGGATCACGACGGAGATCCGCGGCGGGGTGGTCAACTCCTCGGTGATCCACGTGCGATATGCCTGATAGGTCGTGCTCTGCCCGGACACCAGAACCACCACGAGAACCCCCAGAAGAAACCCCTACACCGAACCCCTGCCCCAACATCTGCGCCCCGGAAACAGACACCTGCCCTGCACCGCAACGCTTGTCGCGGACGACCTGGGAGGGCACGTCCGCGGGCGAGCGATCCCGCGCCGCCGGGACCGCATCGCTGAGATTACGCTACGTTTATCCTGTTTCGCCGATCGGCGGAACCATTCGGCGCGGCCGGCAACCGGGTTCCCGTGTTGTTGCCCGCAACATCAACCGGGAGGGCATCGTTATCACCTTTCTGGTGCAGCGAATTGTATCGACGGATGTCCAGCGTCACGGCGCGATGTCCAAACGAGTGAAACGAAACCAGCTTTCGATTCATTGCGCTCCATTCCGGGTGACGTCGGATCACCGCATCCCCGTTGATCACGTCTGGTGATGGATACTTTCCGCCTGTCTCCGCAGGATCGGCTCTGCGGCAGGTCAAGATCTCCTCAACAGGCACGCTGGTGCGTGGCGCGCGTGGAAGGTGCCCAGAGGTGACCGGATCGCCCGCGCCGCCGCTTGCCGGCAGCCCACCGCCGGTGATCCCGGCCTGGGTGCGGACCCTCTTCGTCGTCGGCGCCGTGGCCGGTGCCGCCTACCTGCTGTCCACCCTGCTGACCGTCCGCTCGGAGCGCCCGGGATGGTGGGACACCTGGTTCTACATCGGGGTGGAACTGCTGCCGGCCGTGTTGATCTTCATCCGGGTGGTCCGGGACGATCGGGAACGCCTCACCTGGGCGGCCTTCGGCGTTGCGGCGCTGTGCATCCCGCTCGGCGACGCGATCTTCTCGGTCAGCGCGCGCTCCAGCGCCGACACCCCGTTCCTGACGTACGTGTGTTACGCGGGCTTCGTGGTCTTCTGCTTCGTCGGCCTGGTGATGTCGCTGCGCCGCAGGCTGCCCATCGCCCCGGTCGCGGTCTGGCTCGACGGCCTGATCACGGCGTGCGGCCTGACGGCGGCGGTCGGTGCGGTGATCTTCGACCCGATCGCGGCGCAGGCACCGAAGATGACCGACGCCGCGGCCGCCATCTCCTACCCCCTCGGCATGCTGGTGCTGGTCGCGATCCTGCTCGGCATGCTGACCGTGCTGGGACGCCGGCCCAGCCGGGTGTGGTGGATGATGATCATCGCGTTCGGCGTGATGGCGACCGCCAACACCCTGCTGCTCGGTGACGTCGTCGCCGGTTCGTACCACCGCGGCACCCCACCGGATGCCCTGTGGTTGGGCGCCCTGCTGCTCCTGGCCGGGGCCATCTGGAATGCCGGGTTACCTGCGCCGAGACAGGCTGTCGCATCGACGATCTCACTGGTGCTGCCGGCGTGCTGCCTGACCGCCGCACTCGCGGTGCTGATCGCGGACCAGTTCTCCACCCGGCCGGAACTGGCCGTCGTGCTGGCCTTCGTGACGCTGATCCTGGGCGCCGGCCGGCTCGTGCTGGCGGTGCAGGAGGCCGTCGCCGCGAACCGCCACGAACAGGAGCTGCGGCGCAGCCTGCAGATCGCCCGGGACGAGGCGATGGCCGCGACCGAGGCGAAGTCCCAGTTCCTGGCCACGATGAGCCACGAGCTGCGGACCCCGATGACGGCGATCATCGGCATGACCGAGCTGCTGCTGGAGACCGACCTGAACGCCGAGCAGCGCTCGTACGCCCAGACCGTCGACCGCGGCGGCACCATGCTGCTGTCGGTGATCAACAACGTGCTGGACTTCTCCAAGATCACCTCCGGTCGGCTGGTGCTGGAGGAGGCGCCGTTCTCCTTGCACGGCACGGTCAACGACGTGGTCCGGTTGCTGCAATCCACCGCCCGGGTCAAGGGTCTGGACCTGCACTGCTCGCTGGGCCCCGGCTGCCCGGACCGGGTGACCGGTGATGCCACCCGGCTGGGTCAGGTGCTGGCCAACCTGACGTCCAACGGCATCAAGTTCACCGAGACCGGTGGGGTGACCATCACTGTCAGCCGGGAACCGGGGGCGGGCGAGTCCGGTGCCGCGGTGCGATTCGCGGTGGCCGACACCGGCATCGGCATCAGCGACCAGGAACGGAAGCGGCTGTTCACCCCGTTCGTGCAGGCCGACTCCACTGTCACCCGCAAGTACGGCGGGACCGGGCTGGGCCTGGTGATCAGCCGGGACATCGTGCGGGCCATGGGCGGCGAGCTGACGCTCGAGAGCGTCCCCGGCCGTGGATCGACATTCTCGTTCACCATACCGCTGCCCCTCGCGCCCGACACCGACGTCGAACCTGCTGCCCCGCAACCGACGTCGCCGGAGCAGGCGCGCGGGCTGCGCGTCCTGGTCGCCGACGACAACCCGGTCAACCTGCGCGTCGCGTCGCTGCTGATCCGCCGGCTCGGGCACCACGTCGACACCGTGACCGACGGCCGGCAGGCGGTGGAATGGGTGCTGCGGGAGGGCTACGACATCGTGCTGATGGACGTCCACATGCCGGTGATGGACGGCCTTGACGCCACCCGCCGGATCCGCCGGCTGCCCATCCGGCAACCCCGGATCTTCGCCCTCACCGCCGGCTCCGGCGATGCCGACCGCGAGGACTGCGGGGCGGCGGGCATGGACGACTGCCTGACCAAACCCCTGCGCACCAGCGAACTCGCCGCCCGGCTCGCCCAGGAGTCGAACGCGGAACCCGCGCCCGCATTGGAGCCGGCACGAATGGAAGGCACCCGATGAACGAACGCCACGCGCTGCTCGTGGAGGACACCGAGGAGTACGTCTCGATCGGTACCCGACTGCTGGAGAACGAGGGGTACACCGTCTCCGTCGCCCGGGACGGCGGCACGGCGGTGCAAATGGCCCGCACCCGCACTCCCGAGCTGCTGCTGCTGGACATCAGCCTGCCGGTGCTGGACGGCATCGAGGTGTGCCGCCAGGTGCGCGAGTTCACCGACGCGTACGTGATCATGCTGACCGCGCGGGACGAGGAGATCGACCGGGTGCTCGGGCTGGCCGTCGGTGCCGATGACTATGTCACCAAACCGTTCTCGGCCCGAGAACTGTCCATGCGCATCAAGGCGATGCAGCGCCGGCCGCGGACCCCGGCGGCGCCCACCGGCGTCCGGGACTTCGGCAACCTGACCATCGACCCGGTCGCCAGGGAGGTGCGGGTGGACGGAGAACTGGTGGAATTCACCCGCATCGAGTTCGATCTGCTCGACACGCTGGCCGCCACCCCGCGGCGGGCGTTCTCCCGGGGCACGCTGATGTCGCAGGTCTGGGGGCAGGACTGGTTCGGTGACGACCACGTGGTCGACGTCCACCTGGCCAACGTCCGCCGCAAGATCGGCGAATCGGCGGCGCAGCCGCGGCACATCGTCACCGTCCGCGGCGTCGGTTACCGGTTCGATCCCTGAGCACCGCACCAGCTCCGCATCGCGCCCTCCGTCTGCAGGCACGAGGAGTTCCAGTCCTGCAGCAGGCCGGCCAGTTCGGCGGGTGACGCGGTCGCGGCACCGTGTTCGATGGCCCGGCAGGCGGCCGCCAGCTGCGCACCGCCCAGCATCGCGCTGGCCGAACCCAGGCTGTGCGCCACCTCGACCAGCGCCGACCGATCCGACGTCGCGCACGCCTGATTGATCAGCCCGGTGCGACCGGGAAGCTCGGCCAGGAACAGCTCGACCGTTTCCCGCAGGAAATCGGCGTCACCGAGATCGGCGCCGAGCGCATCGAGTTGATCGTGATCCAGAACAGGCGGCATGCGCCTCATCGTGCCCGCTGACCGTCACCGCGCGCGCCGTCTTGACCAGATATTGACCTTTCCCTGAACGGCCGTTACGGCCCGCGGCCTTGACTGGTCCCATGCGATTCCTGCGGACTGTTCCGGTCGCCGCCTGTGCGCTGCTGCTCGCCCTCACCGCCTGCTCCGGCGGTGCGGGCTCCGAGCCGCCCGCGGTGGCCGCGATCAGCGACCCCACCACCGCCGAGCAGAGCCTCGCGCGCGGCGACTGCCGTCCGGCCGATGCACCGGCCGTCCCGGCATCGCCCGGAGCCGCGGTGCTCACGGTGCGGGACTCCGGTTCCTCGTCCGCAGGGACCGTGTCGCTGACCATGGCGCAGCTCGATGCCCTGCCGCAGGTGGAGTGCACCGTCGACGACCGGATCGCCGAGGGCCGTCAGGCCCGGTTCCAGGGCGTGCTGCTGTCGACCCTGCTGAGCCACCTCGGGGCCGAGAAGGCCACCACGCTGTCCGCCGCCGCGCTCAACGACTATTCGGTCGACCTGCCGATGTCCGACATCACCGACCTGCCGGTGCTGCTGGCCACGCGCCTGGACGGCAAGCCGATGTCGGTCGCGAACTACGGCCCGCTGCGGGTGATCTACCCGACCAGCGGCTACAACCTCGACCCGACGGTGTACGACCCGCGGCGGATCTGGCAGCTCTCCTCGATCGACATCCGATGACGCTCATCGGCCGCCGCGTCTCCACGCAGAAGGCGGTGGGCCGGACCCTGCTGGCGCTGGCCGTGGTGATGCTGCTGGCCACGTCGTGGCTCGGCGTGCTGCTCGTCCAGCAGACCCGCATCCTGCGCACCAGTGTCGACTCGACGCAGCAGGCCGTCGACGCCAATTTCCGCACGCTCGGCCAGGCGCAACGGGAGCTGCTGCGGCTGCGCGCGCTGCTCATCACCACCCCGGTCGACCCCGCCGCCGTCGGCGTCGTGACCGCGTTCGTCGACCAGCGGGTGCAGGAGGGCTCGCTGCCCTATCAGGGCCAGACCCTGGGCTCCGAGCAGTTGATGCAACAGTCCGTGGAGCTTGCCGACCAGTGGCGCAGCACCGTCCGGCCGCAACTCGAGGCCGCGCTGGCCGGCGGGAACCCCGCGCAGTTCACCGACGTCGCCGCGCGCCTGGTCGACCTGGAACAGAGCTACAACCAACTGGTCAGCGACAGCGAGATCAACCGCAAGGTGCGCGCCGCGCAGGCCAACGAGCGCACCCGGCAACTGCTCGCCCAGACCGACACCCTGATGCTGGGCCTGGCCGTCACTGCGGTCGCGTTCGTCGTGTTCCTGGCCGTCGCCGGGTACTCCTCGCGCCGGTCGCGCAAGCAGCGGGAGAAGGCTGCCGCGGAACTGGTCGCGCTCAATGCCGAACTACGGACGCACGCCCTCGTGGTGCACGCCACCGACAATCTCGTCGTCATCACCGACGAGGCGGGCCGGATCGAATGGGTCAACGACGCCTTCGTCCGCACCACCGGGTATCCGCTGGACGTCGCGCGCGGACGCCGTCCCGGAGAACTGTTGCAGGGCCCGGACACCGACCCCGACACCATCGCGATGATGAGCGAGGCACTGCGCCGGGGCGAGGGTTTCGTCGCCGAGGTGCTCAATTACGCGGCCTCCGGCCGGCAGTACTGGGTGCACATCGACGCGCACCCGGTCCGCGACGACAACGGCAAGGTGAATCGTTACGTCGCCATCGAGGCCGACGTGACCGAACGCCGGCTGATCGACCGGCAACTGCGGGAGGCCACCGACACCGCACTGAGCCTGGCGGAGGAGAAATCGGCCTTCCTGGCCACCATGAGCCACGAGATCCGCACGCCGCTGAACGCGGTGCTCGGGGTGACCGCCCTGCTGCAGGGCACCAGCCTGAACACCGAGCAGCGGGAATACGTGGACACCGCGCAGCGCAGCGGCAGCCTGCTGCTGGCACTGGTCAACGACGTGCTCGACTTCTCGGCGCTGGATTCCGGGCGCGTGGCCATCGAGGCGCGCCGCTTCACCATCCGGGACGTGATGGACGACGTCCGCTCGCTGTTCGCGACCACCGCCGCGGGACGCGGCCTGAAGCTGGACGTCCGGGTCGCCGACGACATCCCGGCGACCGTCAAGGGCGACGAGGGGCGGATCCGGCAGGTGCTGGTGAACCTGGTGGGCAACGCCCTGAAGTTCACCGACCAGGGCGGCGTGTGGGTGCGGGTCGACCGGGCCGACGACGGATCGGCGGTGCGGTTCACCATCCGGGACACCGGGATCGGCATCGCGAAGGACCGGCAGGACCGGATCTTCCTGCCGTTCACCCAGGTCGACGCCTCCACCACGCGCCGGTACGGCGGCACCGGGCTGGGGCTCTCGATCTGCCGGCTGATCGCCGACCACCTCGGCGCGACGCTCGAACTGGACAGCGATGCCGGTGCGGGATCGACGTTCACCTTCACCGTCCCGATGGGGCTGTCCGAACCGAAGCAGGATCAACCCGCCCCGGCCAAGTCCCCGGCCGCCGACGGCGCCCAGATCCAGCACCTGCGGGTGCTGCTGGCCGAGGACGACCCGACCAACCGGATGGTGGCGATGCGGATGCTGAGCAGGCTCGGGGTCACCGCCGACGTCGCGACGGACGGGCTCGAGGCGGCGGAGGCAGTCAGCAAGAAGGATTTCGACGTCGTGCTGATGGATGTGCACATGCCGCGGCTCGACGGGGTCGCGGCGACGGCGCGGATCCACGAAGAGGCCTCACCTGAACGGGTGATGCCGAAGATTGTTGCCGTGACCGCGAATGCACTCGAAGGTGACTGCGAACGCCTGATCGCGGCGGGTATGGATGGCTATTTGAGCAAGCCGATCACGCTCAGCGCCATCGGAAGCCTGCTGTCCGCGGTTGCTGCCGGTGATGATCTCCCGGGTCCGAGAGCCTCCGCAGTAGGGTCCGTCAAAACGTCGATGGTCTAGCCTGAAAGCTAGACTAATCGGACGTACGTCACCCGTCCGGCGGAGTATGGTGCCTTCGGTTCATCCGCGCCCCTCGGGGAGCTGACCGGCGGCTCGAGCAGGAGCGCAGATGAGCATCGCCCTACCCACTCGCCCCACAGATGAGCAGCAGCCCCCGCCACCGCGCCGGCAGTGGGGAGCGGACAAGCGAACCCAACCGTTGCCGCCGGTCGCGCCGCAGGCCAGCGACGCCCGGATGGCGATGGGCCGCGTCGCCATCGTCTTCACGGTGCTGGCGTGGCTCGCCTACGTCTTCTCGTACTTCTTCACCGGGATCATCAACAACTCCTATCAGGGCAACCCGCGCTTCCTGTGGGAGACGATCACCTACGTCGCCATCACCTCGTTCCTGGCGCTGTCGTCTCTGCTCTACCTGGTTGCCCGGCAGGGGGCGCTGTACCGGACGCGGGCGCACCGCCGGGTGCCGCGGGCCGTCATCGACGAGTCGTTCGACACGCACCAGGCATCGATGACGGTGCTGGTGCCCTCGTACCGGGAAGAGATTCCCGTGGTCCGGATGACGCTGCTCTCGGCGGCGCTGCAGGAGTACCCGCAGATGCGGGTGGTCCTACTGCTGGACGACCCGCCGCACCCGACGTCCGCCGCGCACAGGGCGTCCCTGCAGGGCGCCCGGGAATTGCCCGGTGTGCTGATGGAATGGCTGCGCGAGCCCCGGGAGCGCTTCGAGGCCAGCCTGGAGAAGTTCGAGACCTGGTGCGCCGAGCAGGAGGCGCTCGAGGAGGAACGGGACGAGGTCCCGGAGCCGGGGCGGCAGCCGCAGGCATCGATCGAGCAGGTGATGGAACTGGCCCGCCAATACCGCTGGGCGGCGGACTGGATGCGGGCGCGGGCGGCGCAGGAAACCATCACCGACCACGTCGACAGGTTCTTCGCCGAGCAGGTTCTCGGCGTGCTGGGCAACGACTTCGCCGACATCAGCGAGGCACTGTCGACCGCGGCATCGGCGGAGGCGCGGATCACCCGGGCGCGGGTGCTGCAGCTGTACCGGCGGTTGGCGTGGACGTTCCGCGCCGACATCACCTCGTTCGAACGCAAGCTGTACGCGTCGCTGTCCCAAGAGGCGAACAAGGCGATGAACCTCAACAGCTACATCGGGCTGATGGGGCACAGCTACCACATCCGCAACACCCCGCAGGGCAAGGTGCTGGCCAAGGCCGACGGCAACGACGGCGCGCTGGTGATCCCGGACTCCGAGTACGTGCTCACCCTGGACGCGGACAGCATCGTGCTGCCCGAATACTGCCTGCGGCTGGTCTACGTGATGGACCAGCAGGAGAACTCCCGGCTGGCCGTCATCCAGACCCCGTACTCGGCGTTTCCCGGTGCCGCCACCCGGATGGAACGGCTGTCCGGGGCGACCACCGACCTGCAGCACATCGTGCACCAGGGAATGAGTTACCACGGCGCCACTTTCTGGGTCGGCGCCAACGCGGTGATCCGGAAGCGTGCCCTGGACGACATTGTCGAGATCGAACACCAGGGCGGCCACGAGATCCGTCGCTACGTCATGGATCGCACGGTCATCGAGGACACCGAATCCAGCATCGACCTGGCGATCCACGGCTGGAAGCTGCTGAACTACCCGGAGCGGCTCAGCTATTCCGCCACCCCACCGGATTTCGGGTCGCTGTGCATCCAGCGCCGCCGGTGGGCCAACGGCGGGCTGATCATCATGCCGAAGCTGCGGATCCTGCGGAAGGCGCGGCTCAAGCGGGCCGAACACGCCAGCACCATCCAAACCCTCTTGCGGGTCAACTATCTCGCCTCGACCTGCTGGAGCAGCATCGCCCTGGTGCTGCTGCTGGCCTATCCGTTCAACAGCCGACTGCTCAGCCCCCTGGTGCTGCTCGCCGCGGCCCCGTACTTCATCGCGATGTCGTCGGACCTCAAGCGGTGCGGGTACAAGCGGATGGACATCTTCCGGGTCTACGGGTTCAACCTGATCCTGCTGCCGGTCAACCTGGCCGGCGTGGTCAAGTCGATTCAGCAGGCCATCACCGGCAAGCGGATCCCGTTCGCCCGCACCCCCAAGGTCGCCAACCGCACCGCCACCCCGCTGCTCTTCGCGCTGTCCCCGTTCCTGATCATCGGGTTCTCCCTGTTCACGGTCTGGCGCGACATCCAACTGCAGTTCTGGGGCAACGCCACCTTCGCCGCGTTCAACGCCCTCACCGCGAGCTACGCGCTGTTCGCACTGATGGGCGCGCGGCACGCGCTGGTCGACATCTGGCTGGGCTTCGTCGAGCGGCTGTACGTCACCGACAAGGCGAGCCGGCCCAAGGTGGAGGTGCGCCGCGCCCGCAAGGCGCCGACCACCCGCAAACCGACGTGGGAGGACGTGCTGTACCGCGGGGCTCCGGCAACCGAGACCGGCGAACACATCTCGGACGGCACGGGCATGTTCCGCATTCTGGCGGAGACCCCGGAGCCGGTGGTGAAACACAACCGGCGGGCCACCGACCGGATGCAGGCCGGGGACGGGCCGGTGCAATACAACCGGCGGGCCAGCGACCGGGCCGGTTCGGCAGCGGATCGCGCCGGGACCGCAGCCGACCGGGCTGGTTCAGCAGCCGACCGCGCCGGTACTGCCGCCGACCGGGCACCCCGGACCGAGGAGCGTCGGGCCGTCCCGGCCAATTCCGGCCGCGACGCCGACCCCGGTGCGCAACGGCCCGGCGATCGGGCCAAGGGCAGCCGGGCCACCGACCAGGTCAACGCGAACGGCGGTGGCCATCGGGCCACGGATTCCGGTAACGGCACCCGCTCGAGCGAGGCGGCCGTGGAGCAGGTCCCCGTCTCCGTCGACACCGGAAGCGAATCGGCATGAACGAGAACGACATCATCCAGTACGAAGAAGCCACCCGTGATCCCGACGGACCGAACGTGGACGCCACCGAGGAGGACGGCAACACCAGCGACAGTGCAACCGTTCTGCCGCCGGCCGACCCTCCCGGCGGGGACGGCCGTCATCTGTCCTGGTTCCGGGTCGGCCTGGTCTTCGTGGTGGTGGCGGCGCTGATCTACGGCGGCTGGTACTTCCGCCAGCAGCAGGAGGCGGTCGCCAACGCACCGGTCCCCACGGCGGCGTTCGCGCCCTACGTGGATGTCACGGCCACCCCGACCTACCCCTTCGAGAACACCGTGAACGCCGACCCGACATCGGTGGTCCTCGCCTTCATCGTCAGCGCGAAATCCAAGCCGTGCGAACCCAGTTGGGGCGGGGCTTACACGATGGCCGACGCCGGCGACCAATTGGAACTGGACCGGCGGGTGGCGCGGCTGCGCCAACTCGACGGTCAGGTGACGATCTCGTTCGGCGGTGCCGCGAACTCCGAACTCGCCATCGGCTGCAAGAACCCGGCCGACCTGGCGGCCGCGTACCAGTCGGTGATCGACCGCTACCAGGCCACCGAGATCGACCTGGACGTCGAGGGTTCCGCGGCCTCCGCGGCGGATGTGAACCAACGGCGCGCCGCCGCGATGGCCACCGTCACGGCCAAGGCGAAGTCCGCCGGCAAGCCGCTGGCGATCTGGCTCACCCTGCCCGTCGGCCAGAACGGTTTGACCGCAGAGGGTCTCGGCGTGCTGAACTCCATGATCAGCGCCAAGGTACCGCTGGCCGGGGTCAACGGGATGACGATGGACTACGGCGAACCGCTGCCCGCCGGCCGCACGATGGCGCAGCAGGGGGAACTCGCCCTGAACGCATTGCAGGCGCAGATCAAGACCGCCTACTCCACGGCCGGAACCGACCTCACCGACCTGCAGGCGTGGCAGCTGGTCGGTGCGACCCCGATGATCGGGCAGAACGACATTCCCGACGAGGTCTTCACTCTCGACGACGCACAGCAGCTGGTGCAGTTCGCCCAGCAGGTGCAACTCGCCCGGCTGTCGATGTGGTCGGCCAACCGTGACCAGTCGTGCGGCCCGAACTATCCGGACGTGAAGGTGGTGTCCGACGCCTGCAGCGGCATCAGCCAGACAGTCGGCCAGTTCACCAGCATCCTGCGCACCTTCGGCGCCGACACCGGCGCCACGCCAACCGCGGAGACCACCGCCGCGACGAACGCCCCGGCGACCGCATCGACCGGCGCATCGCCGACGGCCGTCACCTCCGGCACCGAGATCGTCGACGACCCCGCGAAATCGCCGTACCAGATCTGGAATCCCAACCAGGCGTACACGAAGGGCACGAAGGTCGTCTGGCACCGCAACGTCTATCAGGCCAAGTACTACACGGTCGGCGACATGCCGGACACCCCGGTGGCCACCGCGGACCAGACGCCGTGGACGCTGATCGGGCCGGTGCTGCCGGGCGACACGCCCGCGCCCACACCGACGTTGCCGGCCGGCACCTACCCGGAATGGGACCCGAAGACGGTGTACCAGGCCGGCAGCAGGGTGCTGCAGGACGGCATCGGATGGCAGGCGAAGTACTGGACCCAGGGCGACCGGCCGGGTGCGATCCCGACCTCCCCCACCGACGACTCACCCTGGGTGCTGCTGCAGGCGCCCAAGTGATCGGTTGCGCAGCCGATCCCGGTAGGCGCACCGGATCAGCATCATCACCCGGGCGTGGTGGAGTGCGGTTGCGCTCGTACCCTCGAGGCATGGGCCTGTTCTTCCGCAAGACCGGCATGCCGACCGCCGAGACGGCGCTCGAGGGCCGCAGCGAGCCGGTCAGCATCGACGGAACGCACACGGTGCTCGGCACCAGCATGCTGCCGCCGTGGCCCGCCGGATACGCCACCGCGGTCTTCGGGATGGGCTGCTTCTGGGGCATCGAGCGGCTGTTCTGGCGGCTGCCCGGGGTGTACACGACAGCCGCGGGGTACGCCGGGGGGTTCACTTCCAACCCGAGCTACGAGCAGGTCTGCAGTGGCCGCACCGGGCACACCGAGGCGGTGCTGGTGGTGTTCGACCCGGCGAAGATCGGCTACCCGCAGCTGCTCAGGGCGTTCTGGGAGAATCACGACCCGACCCAGGGAATGCGGCAGTACAACGACGTCGGCAGCCAGTACCGCTCGGCGATCTACACCACCGATGACGAGCAGCTCGAGGCTGCGCGAGCCAGCCGGGACACCTACGCCGCTTCGCTGAAAGCCGCCGGATACGGCGACATCACGACGGAGATCAGGCCGCTCAACGCCTTCTACTACGCCGAGGATGATCACCAGCAGTATTTGGACTTCAATCCCGGCGGGTACTGCAACATGCACGGCACGGGCGTGAGCTGCTCGATCGAGGGCACGACGGGTTTGGGAGTGTCAGCGCACTGACCGCGCCGGGAGTCCCGTCGGTGACCTCAGGGCTCATCCCGCGGCGGACACGATGAAGATCAGTCAACCCGCATCACGATCGCCGCGACGCATCGCAGCCGGCGCCGGCGCGAGTCGGTCCCCGCACGCCCGGGTCCAGCTCTCAGCGTCCTTGATTGCGGTGCTGACTCCGTTGTCCACCAGTTGGCGCATGGCTGCATTGCCCTGTCGCGCAGCGGCTTCGATGCCGTTCCAGCATCGTTCCTGCCACCACAGAACGGTGGGTAACAGTTCCGTCCGATCCTGCAGACCATAGGCATCACAAATCAGCGTGATCTTCCGTGCCGCGTCATCGATGTCGGTGACGCGAGGCCCCAGGTCCAGCCACTGCCAACACACATGGGCGACGTCCTCGACTCGTCGGCCCGGGCCGGCCAGGTCCCAGTCGACGAACGCAACCGGCCTCAGATGGCCATCGACGTCCCGATAGACCGTGTTGGACGGTGAGAGGTCGTGATGACACACGACTTCGGCGCCGCCGGCCAGCTCACTGCCGGCGGTCAGGTCGTGCAGGGCGCGGACCAACCGGGCCACCTCTGCCAGGGCGGCGTCCGTCACGGCCCACCTGGGAGTTGGCTCCTGCCATGGCACCTCACCGTCGACGAACGAGAGGACCTCAGTGCCGTCGTCGATGCCGATCATCCGAGGTGCGCCGTCCCAGTGCTGCGCAGCGAGGTACCGGAGCAGTCGGTGGACGAAGTCGCTGTTCGGTGTCGTCCGCCGGATCACGGTGGCGCCCAACCGGCGAACGAGGTTGACGCGGCCGCCCGGTAGTTCGTCGGTCACCCCACCATCGTTCCCGGCCGGCACCGCGGATGAAAGGGCGACACATCCCGACCCTCAGCCGGGACACACCGCTAGTACGACCGTGCTAATCTTAGGTCATGCGTACGACTCAGGCTGTCGATCCTCCGCGGCCGACGTTCGGTGGGCGGGCGCGCCGTGAGCAGCTGGTGGATTGCGCGGTGGAGGTGCTCACCGAGGCGGGCTACGCAGGGATCACCATCGGAGCTGTTGCACGCCGGGCGGCGGTGAGCAAGGGAGTGGTGACGTACCACTTCTCGACGAAGGAGGCGTTGCTGCTGGCTGTGGTCGCCTCGTTGTACGAGCGCGCGGGAGGGCAGATCGCGGCACGCGTGGAGACATCCGACACCGCGCTGGCGGCTCTGCTCGGCTACATCGAGGCGAACCTGCGGTTCGTTGCCGGCCATGCGGCGCACGTGCGTGCGGTGATCGAAATCGCCGCGAATCTACGCCGTCCCACTGGTGAGCTGGCATTGGGAGCGGCCGAGGCCGACCCCGTGGCGGCCCATCTCCGACAACTGATCCAGCGTGGCCAGGACCGCGGCGAATTCGCCCGGATCGACGCCGGAGTGCTGGCCACGGTGATCAGAGCGGCGATCGACACCGCAGCCGCCCGGCTGTCGATGGATGACCGGTTCGACGTGGCCACCTACGAGCGCGAACTGACGTTGATCGTTCGCAGGGCAGTGACAGCGGAAGACCTGGGCACTGCTCCTCGGCTGAGGGGTGCGTCATGAGCCCGACCGAACCGCGTGGGCCGGAGTCGGACAATCGCAGTGGTCGGCGGAAATTCATCATGATGCTGATCGCGGACATCGCCACGCCGCTGCTGCTGTACTACCTGCTCCGCGCGGTCGGCGTCGGCATGTGGGCGGCTCTGGTGCTGGGATCGATCGTGCCGGTCAGCCGGATCGCCATCACTGCGGTGAGTCGGCGACGGATAGAGCAGCCGGCGCTGTTCACCCTGACCCTGCTGGTGGTGGCGACGGTGGTGGGATTCCTGACGGCCGACCCTCGGCTGTTGATGGTGCGGGAGAGTTATCTGACGGCAGTTGTCGGGGGCTGGATCCTGCTCACCCTGCGGTCGGCTCAGCCGTTGGTCCTGACGGCCACTCTGGGTTTCCTGACGCCGTCCGCTGCCGCGTCGTGGCGTCGGGCCTGGCGTGACGATGCACGGTTCCGCCGGTTGATGCAGGGCATGACGCTGGCGTTCGGCATCGCCTTTCTCCTCGATGCCGCCGCTCGAGTCCTGATGGCCTACCTTCTTCCGCTCGACATCGTCCCGCTGCTGGGTGCGGTCCTGCTGGTCTTGTTACTCATCGCGGTCGTCCAAGGGGGCAAGGCCTACGGCCGCCGTCATCTGCAGGCAGTGCTGCAGGACGACGCTGAACCCGGGGCGGTGCCGGGCCAGAACAGGGCATGAGCCCCAGGCGACGACCAGATCACAGCGAAAACCGCCGTCACAAACCCAGCGAGTCCGCCACCCCGCGCACCTGCGCCGCCGATTTCCGCAGCAGTTGTACTTCATGCTCCGACATGGGCGCGTCCAGCACCGTCGCCACCCCGGTGCGGTTCACCACCGAGGGCAGGGACAGGCAGACATCGCTGAGGCCGTAGTGGCCGTCCAGCAGCGAACTGACCGGGAGAACCGCACTCTCGTCACGCAGGATCGCCTCGATCACCCGGGCGGCGGCCAACCCGACGGCGTAATTGGTGGCGCCCTTGCCGCGGATGATCCGCTCGGCCGCGGTGACGACGTCGGTGGCGATCCGGCCCTCCGCCTTGTCGTCGAGCTTGCTGCCGCCGGGCATCGAGAAGTTCTGCACCGGGACCGATCCCACCGTTGCGCTGCTCCACAGCGGGAACTCGGAATCACCGTGCTCGCCGGCGATCCATGCATGCACACTTTGCGGAGCCACGCCCAGGTGGCGGGCGATCAGGTGCCGCAGCCGCGCCGAATCCAGCACCGTCCCGCTGCCCAGCACGCGTTGCCGCGGCAGATGCGAGAACTGCAGCGCCGCAAGGGTCAGCACGTCCACCGGGTTGGTCACCATCAGCAGGACCGCGTTGGGGGCGACGTCCAGCAGTCCCGGAATGAGGGAGCGGCAGATCTCCACGTTGACGCCGGCGAGGTCGAGCCTGGTCTGGCCCGGCTTCTGTTTGGCACCAGCGGTGATCGCGATGACGTCGGCGCCCTCGCAGACCGCGACGTTGGCCGACCCGTGCACCTCGGCCGGCGGGCAGAACAGCAGGCCGTGCCGCAGGTCGAGCACCTCCGCCTCGACCTTGGCGGCGTTCATGTCGTACAGGACGACGTCGTGCGCCAGGCCCCTGATCAGGCAGGCGTAGGCGAGGGTGGCCCCGACGGAGCCCGCTCCGACGATTGCGACCTTGTTCCGGCGAACCGAGTAATCAGCCATGCCGTCACCGTACGACCTGGCGACACGAACCGTCCGGGGGCGCCGATCTGCGCGACCTGCGAAGATCAGTTGTCGGCGAAGATCATGCCCTGCCGGCAGGCGATCGCGACGATGTGCGCGCGGTCGCCGGTGCCGAGCTTGCGGCCCACTCTGGCCAGGTGGTTCTTCACCGTCAGCGCGGACAACGAGAGCTTTAGACCGATGTCCTTGTTGGACAACCCGTCCGCGACCAGCCGAACGACCTCGACCTCGCGGCGCGACAACCGGAACGGGATGTCCAGTGGGTGCTGGCGGCGGGGACCACGGTCGGCGACGCGCACCACTCCGCCAGCGCCGGCGTCGAACGCGGCGAGCACCTGCTTGACCTCGGTCCCCCGGTCGGTGAGCACCAGCACCCGGTGCCAGCCCGCGGCCCGCAGACCGCGGATCATGTCGGCCGCCGAGCCGACATGCGGGAGGTTGACCACGGCCAGCGCGCCCGCGCCGAGTGTGGACGTGAGGCGCAGCGCTTCGCCCAGGGTCCGGGCCCTGAGCACCACCGGACCGCCCAGGGCCGCCCGCAGCCGGGATTCCATTCGTTCGTCGGCATCGAGAACCAGCACGGCCGGCGGCTGCGAGTGGGCCTCCGCCGGCGCCGCACGTCCGCGCTGTTCCGGAAGCCTGAACTGGACAGCATTGTCGCTGTCCCGCAATTCCTCAATGTGCAAGGTCACCATCGGTGCCATTCCCTTCCCCCGCTATATCGTGATCCGCACCGGCGTACGCCCGCGACCTCGTCATCGGGTGGCCGTGCCGAGATCGTTTCGTGTGCAACGACTTTCAGTGCGCGCTCTGGGCGGCGGCCCGAGTCGTCAGCGATTGGAGCCCGCCGCGTCCCTCGATCCAGTCGCGAGTGCCCACGGCATCGTGGTTGTCCGAACGGCCACACCATTCCCCACCCGGGCTGTCACTTTCAGCAACCGAGACATTACAGGATGGGACGTCCGGCACGTCACCCGAGCGGGTAGCAATGGGTGTTACGAATAGGTCACACCCCATTTCCGGACAATTCACCTAGCGGCAATGCCGTGACCTGCGCCCTTGCCGGGCAACCGATTCAGCCCCCCATGGCACGACACGACGCCATCCCCATACTCGTTACCAACGGTAACAATCATGGCTGCTCCCCCCCGGAAGGGGTGGGATCGGGAGCATGCCGTTGCAGAGTGTGCAGACGCATGGTCAGGCACCGACCACCCATCGTCACCTTTCGGCCGAACCGCGGACGTCGCGCCCCGGTGTCGCGATCAGTCCCGGCGGTCAGTCCCGGGACTGGTGCGGATACCGCACCGACGTCGGCGCGACGAAGGTCTCCTTGATCGACCGCGGCGACGTCCACCGCGCGAGGTTGGCTGCGGAGCCTGCCTTGTCGTTGGTCCCCGACGACCGCGCGCCGCCGAACGGCTGCTGGCCGACGACGGCTCCGGTGGGCTTGTCGTTGATGTAGAAGTTGCCGGCGGCGAACCGCAGCGCCGCACTGGCCTGCGCCACGGCGACCCGGTCGCGGGCGATGATCGAGCCGGTCAAGCCGTACGGGGTTGCCTGATCCACCTCGCGGAGCACCGCATCGAAGCCGGCGTCGGGGTAGACGTGGACCGACAGGATGGGGCCGAAGTATTCGTTGCAGAAGATCTCGTCCCGCGGGTCGGTGCCCTGCAGCAGGGTCGGACGCACGAAGTAGCCGACGGAGTCGTCATAGGTGCCGCCCGCCAGCACCTGGATGGAGTCGGTGACCTGGGCTCGGTCCAGGGCCGCCTTCAGCCGGCCGAACGAGCGGTCGTCGATCACGGCGCTGGTGAAGTTGCCGAAGTCCTCGACTGAGCCGACGGTCAGTTCCTCGGTCTCCGCGATCAGCCGGTCCTTCAGTCCCGGCCACAGCGACTCCGGGATGTACGCCCGCGCCGCCGCGGAACACTTCTGCCCGGAGTACTCGAATGCCCCGCGGACCATTGCGGTGCGCAGCACATCGATGTCGGCAGAGGAGTGCGCGACGATGAAGTCCTTGCCGCCGGTCTCGCCGACCAGCCGCGGGTAGGACCGGTAGCCGGCGATGTTCGCGCCGACGCCCGACCACAGCTGCTGGAACACCCTGGTGGAGCCGGTGAAGTGGATGCCGGCCAGGTCGCGGTGCGCGAGCACCACCTCGGAGATCTCCGGTCCCATCCCGGGCAGCATGTTGATCACGCCGGGCGGCAGGCCGGCCTCGGTCAGCAGGTCCATCACCAGCGACGCCGCCAACTGCTGCGTCATCGACGGCTTCCACAGCACGACGTTGCCCATCAGCGCCGGAGCGGTCGGCAGGTTGCCGGCGATGGCGGTGAAGTTGAACGGGGTGACGGCGTAGACGAAGCCCTCCAGCGGGCGGTGGTCGGTGCGGTTCCAGATGCCCTTGGCGTTCGCGATCGGCTGGTCGGTGAGGATCTGCCGCGCGAAGTGCACGTTGAACCGCCAGAAATCGGCGAGCTCGCAGGCCGAGTCGATCTCCGCCTGGTACGCGGTCTTGGCCTGGCCGAGCATCGTTGCGGCGTTGATCCTGGCGCGCCACGGTCCGGTCAACAGGTCGGCGGCGCGCAGCAGGATCGCCGCCCGGTCGTCGAAATCCATCGACTGCCACAGCGGGGCCGCGGCCAGCGCGGCGGTGACGGCAGCGTCGGCGTCCTGCTGCGTGGAGTTCGCCGACGTGGCCAGCACCCGCTGGTGATCGAACGGGGCGACCACCCGGAACGGCTCACCGGACGGCCGCCGGCTCTCGCCGCCGATCACCGCGCCCAGTTCCACCGCATCGCCCACGTCACCCAGCGCCTTGACCAGTGCGGCCCGCTCGGCGGAGCCGGGGGCGTAGTCGAGCACCGGTTCGTTGACGGGAGCGGGCGGGTGGGTGACGGCGTCCATGGTGGCGGCCTTCCTGGTGGCGAGGGCGGTGCGGGGATCGGTCCGGTCGGAGGGTCCTGCAGGATCGTGCGCGACTCAGCCGCGGGTCGCCACCGAGCGGAGGAAGAACAGCAGGTTCGCGGGCCGTTCGGCGAGGCGGCGGGTGAAGTAGCCGTACCAGTCGTGCCCGTACGGCACGTAGACCCGGACGGTGCGACCCGACCGGACCAGCCGCTCCTGCTCGTCGGGCCGGATCCCGAACAGCATCTGGTGCTCCCAGCGGTCCGGCGTGCGGCCCGCGTCGTGCGCCAGCTGGCCGGCGATGGCGACCATCCGCGGATCGTGGGACCCGATCATCGGGTAGCCCTTGCCGTACATCAGCGTCTTCATGGCCCGCACGTACGCCAGGTCGATCTCCTTCGGGTCGGTGAACGCCACCGACTCCGGCTCGTCGTAGGCGCCCTTCACCAACCGGACCCGGGAGCCCGGACCGATCAGCGTCTGCAGGTCCTGCGGGGTGCGACGCAGCATCGCCTGGATCGCGACGCCGACGTCCGGGTGGGTGCGCCGCAGTTCGAACAGCACCTCGAGGGTCAGGTCGATGGTGGTGTGGTCCTCGATGTCCAGCGTCATCCGCGCCCCGGCCGCATAGGCGGCGTCGGCGATCCGGCGGGCACCGGCCAGGGCGTAGTGGTTGCCGCCTTGGGGCAGCTCGGGCGAGGCGATCAGCGCCTGCCCGACCGCGGAGAGCTTCACCGACACCTCGGAACCGGCGACCTGCCCGGCGTCGGCCAGGCCCTTGATCAGCTCGAGGTAGGCCTCGACGGTGGCGTCGGCCGTCGTCCGGTCGGTGGTGTCCTCACCGAGGTGATCGAGACTGACCTGCAGCCCCTTCGCCCGCAACGACGTCACCGCCGCCACCACGTCCGCCGTGGTCTCGCCGGGGATGAACCTGTCGACGACGGACTTGGTCAGCGGCGCCTTGGACACGACATCGCGCACCACGGTGCTGCCCGACATCACCATGATGGGCTTGCGCAACAGAAACATCGTCACCTTCTGGGTGTCAACGCACGGATTCGCGCGGATTTCGAACCGCCGGCCCGCCGATCATTCGACGCCGACGCAAGACTTTCCCACCCGCGACGGCGGCGTCAACCGAGCCGTCCACCGACGCCCGCCAGTCGCGCGGCGGCGGCCGCGCACCCCCAGGACAGCATGACGCCGTTGCCGCCGTGCCCGTAGTTGTGCACGACTTCCCCCTCCCGCTCGACGCGCGCCGACGTCCGGCGGGGCCGGATGCCCACCTCGACGCCGATCACCGGGGCGCCGCGCAACTCGGGCACCGCCGCGGTGCACCGCCGCAGGATCCCGGCGGTCACCGCGGGATCGGGGACCAGCGAGGTGCTGCCGTACTGCGCGACACCGCCCAGCACCACCCGACGTCCGTGCGGCATGACGCCGACCCACTCCCCCGGGCCGGCGGGACCGGACCCGCCCAGCTCGTAGACGAAGTCGGTCAACGACGGGGCATCGACGAGAACGTGCTGCCCGCGGACCGGCGTCATCTCCACGTCGCCGGCCAGCTCACCGGCGGCCGACCCGGCGCAGTTGACGACCACGTCGGCGGTCGCGGTCGCGCGGTCCAGGTCGAGCACCGGGGCCAGCTCGATCCGGCCGCCCAGTGCGGCGACGCGGTCGGTCAGCCAACCCAGGTACACCGGCATGTCCACCATCGGCAACTCGGCGCGGAAGCCGGCGGAAAAGCCGTCCGGGAGGTCGGCTGCGGTCAGGGCGCGAAAACCTGGCACGTCGGCGGCGCCCGCCGGTACGGCGCGGCCCAGCGCCGGAGCCGAGAGCAACCGGCCGGTGCGCATCGCGACGCCGGTCCGCGGGTCAGCGGTGAGCCCGCGGAACACCGCATCGGACTCGGTCAGCCAGGCCGCGGCGGGATCGGCCGGGTCGGCAGGATCCGCCAGGACCGGGCCGATCATCGCCCCGGCGACCGCGGAGGTGGTGCCGAGCGGCGGCGCGGCGGTCCGCACCAGCACGTCGGCGCCCGCCTCGAGCAACCGGATCGCCGTGCTCAGACCGCTGACGCCGGCGCCGATCACCAGCACGGACGCCGCCGCCATCAGCGCGCTCCCGGTCGCGTCATCACCCGGTCGAGCCTAGGGCGGCACCTCCGACGCGGTCGGCCCGGGTGCACGCGGCGGCCGGGCCCGTGCCAGGCTTCCCCGCATGCAGATCGAGGGAGCATCAGCCATCGTCAGCGGCGCGGCGTCGGGCCTGGGCGCCGCAACTGCGGCCGCGCTGACCGCGGCCGGGGCGCACGTGGTGGGCGTCGACCTGGCCGCGGGCTGGGAGCGGACCGGCGGGGTGGACCGGGAGTTCACCGCCGTCACCGGTGACGTCACCAGCGGTCCGGATGTCGCCGCCGCCGTTGCCACTGCCGTCGAGAAGGGGCCGCTGCGGGTGGCGGTCAGCTGCGCCGGGGTGGCCACCGCCGGCCGGATCCTGTCCCGCAAGGGCGTGCACGACCTGGACCTGTTCGGCAGCATCGTCGCGGTCAACCTGCTCGGCACGTTCAACGTGCTGCGGCTGGCGGCGGAGGCGATGTCGGTCACCGAGCCGGTCGACGACGAGGGCCAGCGCGGGCTGATCGTCAACACCGCGTCGGTGGCCGCGTTCGACGGGCAGATCGGTCAGATCGCGTACTCGGCGTCCAAGGGCGGCGTCGCCGGGATGACGCTGCCCGCGGCCCGTGACCTCGCGCAATACGGGATCCGGGTGCTGGGCATCGCCCCGGGCATCCTGGACACCCCGATGATGGCGGGCGTCACCGAGGAGTTCCGGGTGACGCTGGCCGCGAACGTGCCGTTCCCCAAGCGCTTCGGGCGGCCCGAGGAGTACGCGAACCTGGTGCTGTCGATGGTGTCCCAGGACTACCTCAACGGAGAGGTGATCCGGCTCGATGGGGGGCTGCGGATGCCGCCCCGCTGACGCTCCTCGTCGGCGTCAGAGCGGGTCGGCCTCGAGGTCGGCGACCGTCGGCAGCTCCTCGCGGTGCTCGGTGATCCACCGCCGCACGGCCAAAGTGGCCAGCACGTCGTCCTCGTTGTAGCGGAGCAGGCGCTCGGCCATCTGCCGCGACCTCGGACCGGCCGGGCCGGCGCCGTCACCGGCGATCACGCCACTGCCGACGGCCTCCCGGTACCAGGCCATTGAGTTCTCGCCGCCCGGCTCCGGATCGCGCCAGCGGAAACCCATGGCACCTGCCAGCTCCTTGAGCCGCAACGATCCGGGGACGACGAACTGCCGGCGGATCTCCAGCAGCAGGTCGACCCACTGCTCGGAGCGGCAGAAGGCGTCCACCACGGTGGCGGCGGGCACCCCAGGCAGGTGCCCGTACCGGCGGGCCAGGCCGAGCATCCAGCGTTCCTCCGCCTGCCGGGCATAACAGAACGCGGCAAAGGACAGGCCGCGCTCCGCCGCCGCGGCCCGCACCCGCATCAGGTGGGCGAAGAACTCCCCGAACACGACGCCCTGCCGCGGCGAGGGCAACCGGTCCCACGTGACGAACGACCGGTAGCCGTGCGGGATGCCGACGTCCGCGCCGGACAGCGTCGCCCCCCACAGGTAGGCACCGTCCTCGCCGTAGGACTCGGCGTCCACGTCGACCTCGACGTCGGCCCGCCGCACCGCGGCGCGGGCACCGACCCGGACCAGGGGCGCCCCGCGTAGCCACGCCCGGGCCCGGACCTGCGCGGTCCCGGGCTTGCCCACGACCAGCGGCAACCGCGCCAGGTCCCCCGACCCGAGGCGGGCGAGGTCGCCGACGGTGCAGACCCCCGCGGCGCGGGCCGCGTCGACGTCATCGCCGGACAGCAGCAGGGACACGTCCCCGGCCGACCGGAGCTCGGCGCCGCACCGCGGCCACCACGGGCACCGCCGGCACTCCGCGACCCGGGACGGTTGCGCCAGCGGTGTCCCGCCGGTGGCCGCCGCGGTGGCAACGGCGAGCCGGTCGGTGAACCGTCGGTCGTAATCGGCGAGCGCGGACGACCCGGGGGTGTCCAGCCGGTGCCAGACGATCACTGCACCGTCGTCGTCGGGGTCCGGGGTGGCGGCGGGCCGGCCGGCGCCGTCGGTCGGAGTGCCGTACCCGATGACGCCGCCCTGCGCCGCACCGGAAGCCCAGCCCAGCTCGGCCAGCTGCCGGTAGTGGTGGGCCAGCGCCAGCCGGTCGCCGCGGTGCCGGCGGGCCCGGTGGGTGGCATCGACGCCGACGGCGGCGGGCCGGCCGAGGAGGGAGGTCAGGGCGCCGGCGCCGGCGTCCCTGGTCCGGTGGGCCCGCACGATGACCGGTGCGTACCCGTCACCGATCCACACCAGCAGGTCCGGCGAACCGATCCGGCTGCCGACCTCGGTGTCGGGGCGGAGCAACAGCGCGGGCGTCGCGGTGGTGTCGGCGAGCGGCGCCGTCGCCGCCTGGATCGCGGTCAGCACCGCCTCCCGGTGCCCGGCGAGCTCGTCCAGTGCGCGCCGGGCGGCGGCAGGCGGATCCGCCTGCTGATCGGGATGGGCGGCGTCCAGATGGATCCGCCGACGGCAGCGCCCGGCGGCCGACGGGCCGAGCCGGACGCCCGCGACCTGCTCGTCGGTCGGCGGCGTCATGACCGAAGAGGGTAGGCGGCCACGGGGGTCAACCGCCCTCCCACGTGCAGCCGGGGAACCGGCCGCCTTAGGCTTGCCCCCGAGTCCGGCGGTCGCCGGCCCGAGGGAGGAGCAGCGTGGCACTGCGTCGTAAGGCACGCACCAAGTCCTCGAAGGTGCCGTCGGCACCGTCGTCCAGCGCGGCGACATCCGGCGCAGCGAAGTCCGGTGCCTCGGCGGGGTCGGCAGCAGCGAAGGCCTCCACCGGTTCGGCCGGGATCGTCGCGCAGCTCAGTGACCCGAAGACGCTGCGACGGCTGCTGCTCGCCGCGAAGGTGGTGGGTCCGGCAGTCGCTGCCGGAGCGATGAAGACCTCGACCACGGTCCGCGGGGTGCTCGACGAGCGCCGCGCCCGGCAACTCGGCGTGCCGGTCGACGAGGTGGCGCTCTACAAGGGCCCGGCGGGCCGGGTGCAGGCCCGGATCACCGGGCTGACCAAGGCGGTCAACGACCTGCGGGACCGCCGCGGCGGTGACCAGGCGGTTGCCCGCTTCGCCGCCAGCACCAACAACCGGCTGCGGGAACTGTCCGCGGCCGCGCAGGCGACGCACTCGATGCCGCCGCCGACCCAGCGCTCCGCCGTGCGGGCGATCGCCGCCGATCTCGATCAGCTCGATGCCGAGTTGATGACGTTCCTGGTCGGGCCGCCCACCCGAACCGCCGTCACCGACGGACGGCGCGAACTCACGTCCTGACCCCCAGATCGGGGTGTCGACCGCTGTCGGCGGCGGTGGGTAGCGTCATGGTTGTGGGCACCCCGACGAGCCGAGGCTGGCGGCTGGTGCGCGCCGGTGTGTTCGCGGTCGTCGCGACCCAACTCGCCGCGCTCGGTCACCTGCTGGCCGGTGGCGCGCTGCCCGACCCGGCGGTGCTGCTCACCGTCACCGTCTTCCTGGGCGGTTCGCTGTCCGGCTTCACCGGTGGCCGGCGGACCGGGCCGCAGATCGTCGCGGCGCTGCTGGCCAGTCAGCTGGCGTTCCATCTCACCTTCTCGCTGACCGCGCACCCGATGGCGGGCGAGTCCGGCGGGCTGGTCGAGCCGGCGGGGATGGTCGCGTTCCACCTGCTGGCCGCGGTGGCCGCCGGCTGGCTGATGACCGCCGGGGAGAGCACGCTGTTCCGGCTGTTCGCGGCGTTGCACCGCGCGTTGCTCACGGCCGTGCGCGTGCCGCCGGTCGGGTTGGCGCCGCACTGGACGGCCCGGGTGCCCGCCGGTGTCGCAGGTTTGCAGGCGTCCTTCACCGAGCTGTCCGCAGGGTCCCGGCGGGGTCCGCCGCGGTCGGTGCTGCGGCACGGCTGAGCCGCGCCGCGCGCTCCGTTCCGTACCCCGACCCCTCAGGCGGGCTGAATCCTGCCGCGGGTCGGCCTGCCCTGTCTCCGCCGGTCAGCTCGCGCTGCCGGCCTCTCTGACCGAGGATCCTCATGACCAGCTCTTCCCGCGTGCGCCGATGGCGTCGCCTGCTCACCGTGTTCGCCCTGTCCGTCGTTGCCCTGGTGGCCGGCGCCGGGGTGGCGTCCGCGCACGTCACCGTCAACCCTTCGGACGCCAGCGCCGGCGCCTATACGACCCTCACCTTCAAGGTGCCCAACGAGTCGGCCACCGCCGGCACCGTGGGCATCACCGTGTCCCTACCGGCCGAGCATCCCTTCGCCTCCGTCGCGGTGAAGGCGGTGCCGGGCTGGACCGTCAAGCCGGCCAAGACGACGCTGCCGGCACCTGTGACGGCGGACGACGTCACGATCAAGGAGGCCGTCACGTCGGTCACCTGGACCGCCGACAAGGGCGTCGCGATACAACCCGGCGAGTTCGCCGAGTTCGAGCTGTCCGTCGGCCCCGTCCCGGCGGCGGAGCAGCTGACGTTCCCGACCACGCAGACCTACGGCGACGGCATCGTCGTGCAGTGGAACGAGCCGACCCCGGCGTCCGGCGCCGAGCCGGAGCATCCGGTGCCGACACTGACCGTCAACGCCGCCGCGGGCGGGGAGGACGGGCACAGCCACGGCGGTGACGACTCCGCCGCGTCGGTGTCCGAAGCGGCCGTCGCCACCACGGGGGCAGCCAGCACCTCGGACGACAACGGGCCGGCGACCGTCCTCGCGGCCGTCAGCCTGGTGGTCGCGGCGGCTTCGCTGGTGGTTGCGGCGCTCGCGTTGCGCCGCCGGCCCACCGGAGCCGGCCGATGATGACCAACCGGACCGGGCGATCCCGGTCCGTGCGCGTGCTGGCCCGGGTGCTGCTGGTCGGACTGCTGAGCTCGGTCGCGGCCATCGGCCTGGCCGGGCCGGCGGCGGCGCACAACGTGCTGATCTCCAGCGATCCGCCCGACGGCGCGGTGCTGCCAGCATCGCCCGCCACGGTGACGTTGACGTTCGACCAGCCGGTGCAGAACTTCGAGCCGGTGGTCACCGTGCTCGGTGCGGACGGGCAGCGGTACGAATCCGGGCCACCGCAGGTGGACAGCACGCAGGTGTCCACCGCGGTCGGCGCACTGCCGGGCTCGGGTGATTACACGATCGCGTACCGGGTGGTGTCGGCGGACGGTCACCCGGTGCAGGGTGAGATCAGGTTCCGGCTGGACGCTCCGGCATCGCCCGGAGCGACGTCCGGTGCCGGGTCCGGGACATCGGGACCCACGTCAGCGCCGTCGGCAGCGCGGAGCACCGCGCTGACCGCAGCCCCGACGACCGCAGCACCGACCACCGCGCCGACGACCACCGCGGCGGTGACCCCGACGTCGTCGTCATCCGGCCTGTCGGGCTGGGTGTGGGCGGCGATCGCGCTGGCGGCGGTGCTGGTGGTGGCCGCCGTGCTGGTGATCCTCCGCCGACCCCGGCCGGATCAGCGGTAGCCGGGATCACTGGTGGCCGGGGTCAGCCGAACACCAGGCAGGTCGACGACGCCGTCGCCAGCACGGCGCCGTCACCGTCGCGCAGGTCACCCTCGGCGAACGCGGCCCGCCGGCCGGGCTTGGTGACCCAGCCGTGCACGGTCAGCGCCGTGCCGGCGTGGATCGGGCGCAGGTAGTTGACCTTGATCTCCAGCGACGTGTACCCGACCCCGGCGGGCAGCGTGCTGTGCACCGCACACCCGGCGACGGTGTCCAACATGACGCAGGCCAAACCGCCGTGCACGACGCCGAGGGGGTTGTACGTCGACTCGTCCGGCTCGCAGCCGAACACGACGTCACCGGGTTCGACGCTGTGGATCGTCATCCCGAACAGCTCGGCGATCGGCGGGCCGGGCAGCTCCCCGGCGGCCATCCGGCGCAGGAAGTCCAGCCCGCTCATCGTCCGGCCGGCGGCGGCGAGCTCCCGCGGGTCCTGCCAGGTGACGGTCTTGGACCTGAGCGGCAACGGGGCGGTGTCGGGCGCGGCGACGGGGTCCTCGGTCATCGCGACATGCTAGGCGCAGGCTCGTGATCGCCTGCCGCCCGATCAGACCTTCAGTTCGACCCCGGTCAGCCGCGCCGACTCCGCCCACAGCCACGCGGCCTCCGCCGGATCGGTCGCGGACGGCGGCGGCGGCGCGGGCCGCGGGACGCCGCGCATCCCGAAGCGCGGGCCGACCAGTTCGCCGCCGCTGATCTCCGGTGCGGTCGCCGCGTACACCTGCGGTCGGGCACCGGTCCGGGCGGACGTGCCGAGCAGGGCGGTCGCCCGGCTCGCCAGCCGCACGGACACCGGCCGCTTCACCGATCGCGGCGGCTTCGCCGGACGGCGGCCGCCGCTGGCCGACCAGCCGGGGTGCGCGAGCACCGACGACACCGTCGAATCCGCCGCCCGCAGCCGGCGTTCGAGCTCGGTGGCGAACAGCGCGACGGCGAGCTTGGACTGCGCGTACGCGCCGGACGGGCTGTACGGGCCCTCCAGCCCGAGGCTGCGATCGAGGGTGCGCGCGGTCCGCAGCATCAGCGACGTCACCGACACGACCCGGCCGGCGGGGGCCTCGAGCAGGGCGGGCAGCAGCTGCGCGGTGAGCGCGTAGTGCCCGAGATGGTTGACGCCCATGTGGCTCTCGAACCCGTCGACGGTCAGCTCCCGGCGGGGCACCAGCATCAGCCCGGCGTTGTTGACCAGCAGGTCCAGGGGTCCGGCCGCCACCTGCGCCGCTGCGAAGTCGTGCACGGACTGCAGGTCACCGAGGTCGAGCAGGATCACCCGGACCTTGGCCAGCTCGATGTGCTCGCGGATGCGCTGGGCCGCCTCCTGGCCGCGGTCCAGGTCTCGGACGCCCATCACCACCTCGGCGCCCGCGCCGGCCAGGGCGAGCGCGGTCTGGTATCCGAGGCCGGTGTTGGCGCCGGTGACGACGGCGCGGCGGCCGGTCTGATCGGCCACTCCAAGGTCACGCCAGCGGCTCACGAGCGCTCCTGCATCGGCATGATCACTTCCCGCACGACCAGAATGATGCCAGCCGCGACCGGTACAGCGAGTATTGCGCCGGTCACGCCGAGCAGCGCGGCGCCGATCAGGATGGCGACGACGACGGCCCCGGTGGAGATGTCCACCGTCCGCCTCATCACCCTCGGGTACAGCCAGTACGCCTCGAACAGGTGCTGCCCGAGGTAGAAGACCCCGGCGATGATGCCGATCGCGAGGCCCTGGGTGAGGCCGAGCAGCGTCATGCCGACGCCGACGGTGATCGGCCCGACGACCGGGATGAAGTCCAGCACCGCGGCCGCCAGTGCGATCGCCCACGGGTAGGGCAGCCCGACGATGGACGCGAAGATGCCGGCCACCAGGCCCGCCTGGATCGCGATGATCGTCGCGCCGGACAGGTAGCCGCCCATCTGCTTGAGGATCCGGTCGCCGAGGTCGGTGACCCGCGCCCGCCGGGACGCCGGCACCAGCCGGTACGCGGAGGCCTTGATCTTCGGGAAGCCGGCCAGCAGGTACAGCGTCAGCACCAGGATGATCAGCAGGTCGACGAAGATCGACGCCACCGTCACGCTCGCGGTCAGCAGGCCGCCGGCGGCGCCACTGCCCAGGTTCTGCACGATGTTCGAGTTCTGCAGTGCCTCCAGGACGCCGAACTTCTGGTCCAGGCTCCTGATGCCCGGGTCGTTCTGCAGGTTCGTGATGGTTTCCGGCAGGGTGGAGACGAAGCTGCCGACCTCGTTGACGATCGGCGGGATGATCGCGTAGATCGCGCCCGCGATCAGCGCCAGCAGGCCGAGAAAGACGATCGCCACACCGGCCCCGCGGCGCAGGCCGCGGCGGGTGAAGAAGGTGACGATCGGGTCGAGCCCGATGGCCAGCAGGGTGGCGATGGCGATCAGCACCAGGGTGTCCCGGATGGTGTCCAGGATCAGGTAGCTGACGTAGGCCAGGAGCACCCCGATGCCGCCGAAGAAGCCCCAGTGGAACGCCGACCGCCTGCCGCGCTCGGTCAGTTCGCTCTGCCCGTGGGCCACCTGCTGCGCGGCCTCGGCACTGGCGGAGGCGGCCGCGGCGGCCGCCTCGCTCGCCCGGACGGCGCGCTCGGACATCATCCGGCTGGTGAGGCTGCCCAGCGTGCCGCGCAGCCGTGCCGGGCTGCGTCGCTGCTCCGCGTCATCGGCGGCGGCGCCGTTGGTGTGCGCGGTCCCTGGCGCGGAGCCGTCGCCACCAGCGGAGCCGTTGTCAACTGCCGCCGGCTCGCCGGCCGGGGCGGCCAGCGGGATCCCGTTCGTGGGCGCCGGCGAACCGGCACGGCGCGCGTCGGCGTCGGCGCCGGTCGGTGCCAGTGGGATGCCGTTCGTCTCGACCGGCACAGACGCGCTCGTGGCCGGAGCCGGGGTGCTCGTGGCCGCAGCCGAGTTTGCTGTCGTGGTCGGCCGGCGTGGAGCCGCTCCGGCAACGCCGGAGTCCTCCCGGGCCGAATCGGTCATGCGGCCGCGACGAGATCTTCGTAGCCGTCGTGCTGCTCGATCCACCACGACACGTACGGGCACGTCGGGATGATCTTCACGCCGGACTCGCGGGCGGTGTCGAGCGTGGCGCGGACCAGGTCGGAGGCCACGCCGTAACCGCGGGACGCCGGGTCGGTGTAGGTGTGCACGATGTTCCAGGTGCCTGGCAGCCGCCGGTAGTCCAGGACGGCCACCTCCCGGTTGTCGATCAGCAGCCGGAACCGGCCGTGTTCCTCCAGGTGCTCGACGACGTTGGTGCGGGTGGGACCGGCGCCCACCTGCTCCATGGTGGACAGATCCTCGGTGCGGGTCGTGCTCTGATCGGTCATGCCGACCCTTTCTGCAGCTGGGGGACATCAGGTGGGGGGTCATCACTGGCGGGGAGCGCGATCGCGGGCCGCTGGGAATCGTGGCACACACCACCATCATGCGGCGAACCACCAACAGTCGGGAGCGTCAGGGCTCCCGGCGCACCGACTGGTCGTGCGCCCCGACCCCTGGCTGCCGCGGCAGCGGGTTGGCGACCGCGGGCTGGCGGCCGACGTGCACGACGGCCTGCGAGCCCTCCAGCGGCGGGCGGGAACTCTTCGCCTCGTACAGTGCCGCGTCGGCGAGTGCGATCAGCCGCAGCGGGTCGACCCCGGTCTTCGCGGCCACCGCCGCCCCGATGGACACGCTGACGGTGATCGACGTGCCCTGCACCGGGATCGGGCGGGCGATCACCCGGCGGATCCGGTCGATCACCTCGTCCAGGGTCTGCTGCGGCACGGTGCCGGCGAGCACGATGACGAACTCGTCGCCGCCGTAGCGGGCCACCAGGTCCTCGGACCGGGTGGCGTCCTCGAGCCGGCGGGCCACCTCCACCAGCACCATGTCGCCGGCCAGGTGCCCGTACTCGTCGTTGACCTGCTTGAAACGGTCGAGGTCGGCGAGCAGCAACGTCACCGTGTCGTTCGGCTCACGTAGCCGGGACAGCCGGTGGCCGACCTGCGCGAGCAGCCGGTCGCGGTTCGCGGTCGCGGTGAGTGGATCGGTGCCGGCCAGTGCGGTGCGGGACGAGACGGCGCTCATGCCGGACTGCGCGGCGATCATCGCGACCGCCAGCAAGGGCAGCAGCGCGGGTTGGTGCAGGGCCAGCACTGCGGGGATGGGTGCGATCAGCGAGAGGCTGGCCAGCGCCACCTGATTGCGCCAGTCGGAGAGGTACTCGTGGCAGGTCGTCGCGCCGGCGAGCACCTGCGAGGTCATCACCAGCACCACGTTGAGCGCCTCGACCACCACGGCCAGCAGGAAGGCGACAAGGACGAGCACGCCGGTCGACATCGGCTGGGCGATGCCGAACACGTTCGTGACGACGATGAGGACGCCGGCGGCGGCCGCCCCGAGCACACCCCACAGGCCGACGTTCAGCAGCACCCGCCACCACACCATGCCGTAGGGCGCCGTCATCGCCAGCCCCGCGACGACGAACGCCACGGCCGCGTGCGGCCCGAACGCCACGACCGCGGCGATGCCCAGCGGCGTCGAGACGACGAACTCCTCGTAGGCGTACGACCGGCGGACCCATGGCAGCGCGGGGTAGGCCTCGGCGATGACGACCAGTGCCAGCAGGATGACGAAACCGGGCTGCTGCAGCAGCTGCCACAGGTCCGGGCCGGGTGCCCACAATGTGATGGCGACCTGGCAGATCAGCGCGACCAGCACCGTCTTGACCCACCACCACCGGAACGCGACGGGCGTGCGGCGCAGCGGCACGGACATCCGTTCGGCGTCGATCACATCGGGCCGCCTTCGTGGGGTGCGGCCGCGGGCATCATGGTCTCTGCCGGATCACCGGTCGCGGCGGACGACACCGACCAGTGCACCCCCGGCCATCCCACCGCCGGCGCACTGCTGGCGCCCTGGACGGTGATCGACCACAGCGGCCGGGCGGGTCCACCGGCGTGGGTTGCGGCGGCCGCCGGGACGGGAACCGCCGCCGACCGGCTGCCATCGGACGGCGAAGCCCGCCGGTCGGGCTGATCGGTGGCAAGCCGCTTGGCCCTGTACATGTCCCGGTCGGCTTCCTCGACCAGGACCAACACGTCGCCGTCCGGTTCCGCGGTCTGCGCGATGCCGACGGCGCCGCCGACCACGACGTGCACATCGGCGACGGTGAGCGGCTCGGCCAGCGCCCGCTCCACGGCGTCGGCGATCCGCTGGGCGTGCTCCATGCCCACGCTGTGCCCGAGCACGACCGCGAATTCGTCACCGCCGTAGCGCGCGACCAGATCGTCCGGCCCCGCGACGGAGACCAGCCGGCGCGCGACGGCGACCAGCACCTCGTCGCCGACCAGGTGCCCGTAGGTGTCGTTGACGTCCTTGAACCGGTTGAGGTCGATCAGCAGCAGCGTGACGTTCTGGCCCGGCGCCAAGCGGGAGATCCGGGACGCGAGCCGGCGGGTGAGCGTCAACCGGTTCGCCAGCCCGGTGAGGCCGTCGGTCTGCGACGCGACGGTGCTGCGGAACATGGTGCGGCTCACCTGGTTCAGCGCGACGATGACCACCGCCATCGACACCAGGGCCCACGGCCCCTCGACCGCGATGGCTGCCAACAGCGGGGCGGCCACCAGGCTGCTGCCCCAGATGCGGACCGTCTTGGGCAGTCGGGCGCGCTGTTCTGTCCAGGTCGACGCCCGCTGCAGAACCAGCGCCAGACCGGTCAGCACCGCACACAACAGCAGGATGACGGCGCCCAGCACGAATCCCCGGCCGGCCAGCCGCGAACCACCCGGCGGTAGCAGCATCAGCCTGTCGAAGATCTGACAGCCGGCGACGATGACCAGCCCGATGATGCCGAAGATCGTGACGTTGGTGAGAACCGGCCACCACCGGCCGTTCCACCGGGCGAGCGCGGTCGTCAGGCCGGTCAGCAGGAACAGCACAGCGGCGCCCGACCCGAAGGCCAGCACCGCGGCCAACGACAGCGACGCGGACCAGGCGAATGTGACGTTCGCCCGCACCTCCCGCATCCACGGCAGCAGCGGGTAGAGGTCGGCGAGCAGCAGCAGCCCGATCAGCAGGAGGAGCCCGGGCTCGGTCAGGTCGTTCACCAGCGCATCGCCAATCGGCGAGGCGAGGACCAGGGCGTAACCGGCGACGACGAGCACGGAGCCGAGGAGCAGGAAGACCCGGAAGGCGACAGTCGTCTGTCGCAGGGGTACGGCGGGGGACGTATAGCGCTGCTGCATGCAGTGTCCCCCTCCCCCAAGGTTCTTCGAAAAGAGTACGACCGAAGAACGGCCCCGAACCGGCCCTAACGAGTGATACTCGTCAGGACCCGGTTACCCTCCGCGATCGCCCCAGTTCAGAGGATCGCCTGGTCGGGACCATCAATCGAGCCCTTAGAACACAGAGTAACCGGATCGCTGCGCCAGGTGAGGTTGACGGTTCGCCCGATCAGTCCACCCACCGCCTTCCGGTCGGTGCGCCACCAACGGCCCCTGGCGGGGCGTGAGCTGCCCCACAGCGTGCCGTCGAGTGCTGTGGCAGGGTCGCGGACATGGCAGATGCGGACATCATCGTCGTCGGCGCGGGGTTGGCCGGTCTGGTCGCGGCAGCGGAGGCGGCCGACGCCGGGCGGTCGGTGCTCGTGCTGGACCAAGAGGGCGCAGCCAGCCTCGGCGGGCAGGCCTGGTGGTCGCTGGGCGGGCTGTTCCTGGTGAACACGCCGGAACAGCGCCGGCTGGGCATCAAGGACTCCGTCGACCTCGCCCTGGCCGACTGGCTGGGCTCGGCCGGCTTCGACCGCGAGGAGGACCACTGGCCCCGGCAATGGGCGCACGCCTACGTCGACTTCGCCGCCGGCGAGCAGCGGTCCTGGCTCAAGCAGCAGGGGCTGTCCCTGTTCCCCATCGTGCAGTGGGCGGAACGGGGCGGTTACGAGGTGGGCGGGCACGGCAATTCGGTGCCGCGGTTCCACCTCACCTGGGGGTCCGGACCCGGTGTGCTGACCCCGTTCGTGCGCCGGGTGACCGAACACGTGCGAGCCGGCCGGGTGCACATCCGCTTCCGGCACCGGGTGACGGAGCTGCTCACCGAAGGCGGCTGCGTCACCGGCGTAGCCGGCGAGGTGCTGGAACCGACGTCCGCGGCGAGGGGAGAGCCGACGTCCCGAACGGCGACGAGCCGGTTCTCGCTCCGCGCGGGTGCCGTTGTCGTCACGTCCGGCGGCATCGGCGGCAACCAGGACCTGGTCCGTCGCAACTGGCCCGGCGGCCCGGATCTCGCGCCGGCACCCATGCTGTCGGGGGTACCTGACTCCGTCGACGGGCTGATGCTCGGCGTCGCCCAGCGGGCGGGCGGGCGGGTGATCAATCCCGACCGGATGTGGCATTACCCCGAAGGGGTGCTGAACCATGCGCCGGTGTGGAGTTCGCACGGGATCCGGATCCTGTCCGGTCCCAGCCCGCTGTGGCTGGACGCCCACGGCCACCGGCTGCCGGCTCCGCTGTTCCCCGGCTTCGACGCGCTGGGCGCGCTGCGGCACATCCTGAGCACCGGCCACGCGCACTCCTGGTTCCTGCTCGACCGGAAGACCATCGGCCCCGAGTTCGGCCTGTCCGGGTCCGAGCAGAACCCCGACTTCTCGCAGAAGTCGGTCAAGCTGCTGCTCACCACCAGGGCCGGCGGCAAGATCACCCCGCCGGTCCAGGCGTTCCTGGACAAGGGTGTCGACTTCCTCACCGCGGACACCATCGGTGAGCTCGTCGACAAGATGAACGCGCTGGTCGGCGAGCCGCTGATCGACGCGGACGAGGTCGCCGCGACGGTCGTCCTGCGGGACGGGCAGGTGCAGTCGGGACTGGGCAAGGACCCGCAGATCACCGCTGTCAAGGCGGCTCGGGAGTACGTCGGGGACCGGCGGATGCGCACCGTCCCACCGCACGAGATGCTCGACCCGGCCGCCGGACCGTTGATCGCGGTGCGGCTGCACGTCATCACCCGCAAGACCCTGGGCGGCCTGGAGACGGACCTGTCCGGACGGGTGCTGGCGCTGTCCGGCGACCCGGTCCCCGGCCTGTACGCGGCCGGCGAGGCGGCCGGCTTCGGCGGCGGAGGCATGCACGGGTACCGCAGCCTGGAGGGCACGTTCCTCGGCGGCTGCATGTTCTCCGGCCGGGTCGCCGGACGGGCGGCGGCCGCCGCGCTGTGACCGCGCTCAGGCCAGCAACTGGTGCTCGGCGAGTTCCAGGTACAGCGGGCTGCTGCGGAGCAGTTCGCCGTGGGTGCCGACGGCCTGCAGCCGGCCGTTCTCCAGCACCAGGATCTGGTCGGCGTCCACCACGGTGGCCAGCCGGTGCGCGACCAGGATCAGCGTCCGTTCCCGCGAGATCGCGTCGATCGCGTCCCGGAGCGCCTGCTCGTTCCGCCCGTCCAGGCTGGCGGTCGGCTCGTCCAGCAGCAACACCGCCGGTGACGCCAGCAGGGCGCGGGCGATCGCCAGCCGCTGCCGCTCGCCCCCGGAGAGCAGGATGCCGTCCTCGCCGACCTGGGCGTCCAGACCCGCGGGGTCGCGGCGCAGCACCCCGTCGAGATTGACCGCGGCGAGCACCCGCTCGCAGTCCTCGTCGCCGGCGTGCGGCGCGCCCAGCACCAGGTTCTCCCGGATGGTGCCGGCCAGCACCGGCGAATCCTGCTCGACGTAGCCGAGCGCGGATCTCGTCTGTTGCCGGCTCATCGTGCGGACGTCGACGCCACCGAGTTCGATGACGCCCGCGGACGGCTCGTAGAACCGTTCGATCAGCGCCAGGATGGTCGACTTACCCGCACCGGACGGCCCGACGATCGCGGTCTTGGTGCCCGCGCGGACGGTGAAGCTCACGTCCCGCAACACGTGCTGGTCGCCGTAGCCGAAACTGACGCCGCGGAAGCTGACCGCCGCTTCGCCGGGCCGCAGGACCGGCGGCGCGGACGGGCTCGGGCCGGCCACCGAAGTCGCGCCCTCCTCCGGCAGCGAGGTGATCTCCTGGATGCGGACCACCGCGCCGAGCGCGTTCTGGGTGGCCGTGTAGGCCTGGAACACCTGGCTCAGCGGCATGATCATCATGAACAGGTAGAGGATGAAGGCCACCAGCTCGGCGACCGACATCGTGCCGTCCGCGACGAAGTACCCGCCGACCGCGAGCACCGCGATGAAAGCGCCCTGCAGGGCGATGCCGATGATCGGGGCGATCAGCGCCATCACCTTCGCGAGCCGCACCCCGGTCCGGTAGGCGTCGGTGGTCAGCCCGTCGAGCACTGTCGTCTCCCGGTCGGTGGCGCTCGCCGCCCTGATGGTCCGGATCCCGGGGATCGCCCGGGCGACACCGGAGGCGAGCGCGCCGACCTGAGTCTGTGCGGCCAGCGTCAGCTTCTGAATGCGGCCGCCCAGCCCGACGACGACCCCGATCGCGATCGCGACCACGACCAGCGTCAACGACAGCAACGGCAGGCTGATCAGGGCCATCGCGATGACCGAGCCGACGAACACCAGCGCCCCGGACACCGCATCCACCAGGCCCGACGTCACCACCGATCGCAGCAGGGTGGTGTCCGACCCGACCCGGGACACCAGGTCGCCGGTGCGCCGGGTGTCGAACTCGCTGATCGGCAGGCGCAGCAGCCGGTGCACCAGCGACTGCCGGGTGTCCCGGACGACGCCCTCGGCGGTGCGCTGCAACAGGTACTGCTGGACGCCGTTGATCACCGCGGTTGCGAGCACCAGGGCGATCAGCAGGGCCACCACACCGCCCAGCGGGCGGGACTCCTGCACGGAGCCGATCACCACCGCCACCATTGCCGGTTGCGCGACGGACAGCGCGGCACCGACCACGGAGATCGCGGTGACCGCCAGCAGCACGGCCCGGTGCGGGCGAAGATACGGCCACAGGCTGCGCAGCGGGATCCGCTGCTTGGCCTGCTTGCCTGGTTCCACCGTTGCGGCCGGCCCACGACCGGTCGCGTCGGCCGGCACCTGTCCGCCGCCCGCCGCGGGCCCGTCGCCCGCGCCGGCCGTTCCGGACCGGACCGCGGTATCGGTGCTGTCGCTCACCCCCGCCACGGTAATTCGCGCGAGGGCAGTGGTGCCCGGTGCGAATTGCGCCGACGGCGGAAGCGCAGTGCCGGAGGTTCCAGGCGCCCACCCCCGCACCGCGAAGCCGTTCGGTCCCGTAGCACGATGGTGCGATGACCTCTCCCGCCAGGCCGATCCGCATCGGCATCCAGATCCAGCCGCAGCACGCCGACTACCGCCAGATCCGCGACGCCGTCGTGCGCGCCGAAGACCTCGGCGTCGACATCGTCTTCAACTGGGACCACTTCTATCCGCTCAACGGCGACCCCGACGGCAAGCACTTCGAGTGCTGGACGATGCTCGGCGCCTGGGCGGAGCAGACCGAGCGGGTGGAGATCGGGGCGCTCGTCACCGGCGGCGGCTACCGCAACCCCGACCTGCTCGCCGACATGGCCCGCACCGTCGACCACATCTCCGGCGGCCGGCTGATCCTGGGGATCGGCAGCGGTTGGTTCGAGAAGGACTACGACCAGTACGGCTACGAGTTCGGCACCCCTGGCAGCCGGTTGAACCTGCTGGGCAGCTACCTGCCACGCATCGCGTCCCGGTTCGAGCAGCTCAACCCGGCGCCCACCCGGCAGATCCCGGTGCTGATCGGCGGCGGCGGTGAGCGCAAGACGCTGCGGTTCGTGGCCGAGTACGCCTCCATCTGGCACGTCTTCGGCAGCGCCGACACGCTGCGGCGCAAGTCGGAGGTGCTGGCCGGGCACTGCGAGACCGTGGCCCGCGACCCGGGCGAGATCGAGCGCTCCACCTCGGCGCCCAGTGCCGGTGTCGAGGCCGCCGACGCCCTGGTCGCCGACGGCTTCACCTTGCTGACGATCGGGACCTCGGGGCCGGACTACGACCTGTCCGCGGTGCCGGACTGGATCGCCTGGCGGGATTCGCGCAACGCCGACCGCGGGTGACCACCTGACACCGGCACCGAAGCTTCACCTGCTCGACGCCCCACCGTCCCGTCATCGACGAATCTGATTTCCCTCACTGTGCGTTCATGCATCGTCACCGAATTGTCACATCACAGGTTGGTATCAAAGACGACCTCGGCGCCCTCCCCTGGGCATATAACTGTTGCGTGAGCCCTGCGTTCGATCGCGTGGGCTCCCGGGGGGATTCGGGTCATGACGGTGAGAGAAGGCGGTCGGCTCGCGCTGCGGCGGGACCGGCGGCGGGTCAGCGGCGGGCGAGGAAAGTTCATGACTGCGGTAGCGGACGGTCGCGTCGGGGACAAGGCGATCCAGCCGGACCTGTTCGATGACGATGACATCCTGCTCCCGCTGGCGGAGCGGTCGCCGCACGGCGCGCTGCGCCTGCCCGACGGCCGAACGATGGCATGGGCCGAGTACGGGAGTGTGCGCGGGCTGCCCTGCGTGCTGATCCCGGACACTGCCTCCTCCCGGCTTGCACCGGGCTGGCTGCTGCACGACAGCGCGCTGCCCGCGGCCATCCGAATGCTGGCCATCGACCGCCCCGGGATAGGCGTGTCCGACCCGATCGGGCTCGGCGGCATGGAGCAGCCGGCCGAGGACCTGCGCCGGATGGTGGAGACCCTCGCCGTCGGCCGGGTCGCCGTGATCGGCATCGGCCAGGGCGCCGATGACGCCTTCGCCTTCGCCGCCCGCTACCCGGCGCTGGTGACGTCGGTGTCCGCCGTCTCGGTGCGGCTGCCCAGGCGCAACGCCGAGCGGCGCGCGCGTTCCCGCTTCGCCCGGCGGCACGCCCGGGCCTGGGCCGGACCCCTGGCCGCGTGGGTGAACACCGCCGGCAAGGGCGCCGATCTCACCGACCGGCAGAGCTGGGCGCGGATGCTGGACCGGCTCGACCCGGTCGCGGCGCAGGTGCTGGGCGACCGGTGGCAGGAACAGGACTTCCGGGAGGCGGTCGCCGCGGACGCGGCGCAGATCAACCCGGCGTGGACGGCGCCGGCCCGGCCGGCCGGACCGCCGCAGTGGGTCGCCGACCCCGCTGCCGTGCGGGTGCCGGTGCACCTGTGGCACGCCCGGCACGAGACCGGCACCACCCTGCAGGCCGTGCAGGACTTCGCGCAGGGCCTGACCGGGTGGACGGTGCACACCGCGCCGGGCAGCTCGGCGATCCTCGGCTCGTGGACCGCGATCCTCGGCGCGGCGGCGTCGTCGTTCCCGGGCGTGGTCGCTGCCTGACGCCCGGCCGGTCAGCCGAGCCTCGATTACCTCACTGTGGCCGCCCGCACCGACAGGACGTCCGGCAGGTTCTCGGCGATGCGCTGGAAGCTCGCGGATGCGCCGTCGTCGATGCCCGCATAGACCGACCCGGACCGCGTCCCGAAGTACAGCCCGGTGCTGTCGAAGTCGTCGACGCACGCGGCGTCCCGCATGACGGCGGTGTACATCCCGCTCTGCGGCAGCCCGTCGGTCAACGGCTGCCAGCTCTCCCCCGCGTCGGTGGAACGCCAGACGGCCATCGCGCCGCCGGGCGGGAACCGCTCGATGTCGGCGATCAGCGGCAGCACGTAGATGGTGCCGGGTCGGTGCGGGTTCGCCAGGATCGGGAAGCCGAACGACGCCGGAAGCCCGTCGCTGATCTCCGTCCAGCGCAGGCCCGCGTTGTCGGTGCGGAACACCCCGCCGTGGTTCTGCGCGAACAACTGGTCCGGGTTCCCGGGGTTGCGGGCCACCTTGTGCACGCACTGCCCGTGATCGGGTTCCGGGTCGGGGAAGAAGTCGGCCCGAATGCCCTTGCTGCGCGGCTCCCAGCTGCCGCCGCCGTCACCGCTGCGGTAGACGCCGCCGGTGGACATGGCGACCATCAGCTCATGAGGGTCGTCCGGGTGTGGCAGCACGGTGTGGATCGCCTGGCCGCCGAAGCCGGGTGCCCAGCTCTCCCGGTGCGGGTGGTCCCACAGCCCGTCGTTCATGGTGAACGTCTCGCCGCCGTCCACGGAGTGGAACAGCGCCGACGGCTGCGTGCCGGCCCACATCTCGCCCTCCTGGTAGCCGGGGGTGATCTGCCAAATCCGTTCCAGCGCGACGCCCGTGCGCTCGGGGAACTTCACCGCGTCGGCCGGGTGCCCGACGAAGGTGCGGCCGCCGTCATCGGAGTGCAGCAGCCGGGTGCCGTAGGGGAAGCTCGTGCTGCCCGCGAAGAGCCGCGGCGGCGCGCCCCCAGTGGCGGTGCGCGGGTCGACGCCGACCGCCGCGACCTCCTCCATCTTCAGTTGCGGCGCATCGAGCTCCCACCGCGTTCGGTCCTTGCTGGATCGCGCGATCCACAGCCCCTTGCGGGTCCCGATCAGCAGCACCACTTTGGCCATCGCCGTCGACCTCCTCGCCGAGCGCACGGTTGATCCCGGCATCACCGTGGCATGCAGGTCCGACAGCCGCGCGTCGGCAAACTCATCGGCGGGCCGCGCCGTGCGTCAGGGTCAGGCGTCGAACGCCTCCACGTCGTCGACCGCCGGGAGCTGCCCGGTGCGGATCAGCTTGGCGTACCAGTAGGCGGAGTCCTTGACGGTGCGCTGCTGGGTGTCGTAGTCCACCCGGACGATGCCGAACCTGCGGTCGTACCCCCAGGCCCATTCGAAGTTGTCCAGCAGCGACCACAGGAAATACCCGCGGACATCGATCCCTGAGTCCATTGCCTGCCCGACGGCATCGATGTGCCCGTGCAGGTAGGAGATCCGGTCGGCGTCGTGCACGCGGCCGTCCGCCGAGACGGTGTCATAGAACGCGGCGCCGTTCTCGGTGATCATCAACGGCAGGTCGGGGTAGCGGGTGCCGAGGTCGGTGAGCAATTCCGTCATGCCGCTGGGGTCGATGTTCCAGCCCATCGCGGTGTGCGGGCCGGGTTGCGGCAGGAATTCCACGTCGTCGGCGCCCACCCACGGGCTGGCGTCGGAATCGCCGTGCCCGTCGGCCTGCGACTTCGGCCCATCACCGCTGTACCGGCGGGCGCGGGAGGTCGAGTAGTAGTTGATGCCCAGCACGGTCAGCGGCACGGCGGCGGTCTTCTCGTCGCCGTCCTGCACGAACGACCAGTCGGTGATCGACGCGGTGTCCTCGATCAGGTCCTTCGGGTAGGCCCCGTCCAGCATCGGGCCGCTGAACACCCGGTTGCCGACCGCGTCGATCTGGCGGACGGCATCCCGGTCGGCCGCGGACTCCGGGTCGTCCGGCCGGGTGACGTGCACGTTCAGCGTCACCGACAGCGGGGTTGCCTCGCCGAGCACGGACCGGATCGCCCGGCCGGCGAGTCCGTGGCCGAGGTTGAGGTGGTGCGCCGCCTGCAACGCGGCGAGCGGGTCCTTACGGCCGGGGGCGTGGACGCCGGCGCCGTACCCGAGGAAGGCCGAGCACCACGGCTCGTTCAGCGTTGTCCACAGCGAGATGCGGTCGCCGAGCTGCGTGGCCACGTGCTCGGCGTAGTCGGCGAACCGCAGCGCGGTGTCCCGGTTCGGCCAGCCACCGGCGTCCTCGAGCTCCTGCGGCAGGTCCCAGTGGTAGAGGGTGGCCACCGGCTGCACGCCCGCCTCGAGCAGCGCGTCGACCAGCCGGGAGTAGAACGCGATCCCTTTCGGGTTGAACGCGCCGCTGCCACCCGGCTGGATCCGCGGCCAGGCCAGCGAGAACCGGTACGCCTGCAGGCCGAGTGACTTGATCAGCCCGACGTCGGACTGCCAGCGGTGGTAGTGGTCGTCGGCGACGTCACCGGTGTCCCCGTTCAACACCATTCCCGGTGTGCGGCAATAGGTGTCCCAGATGGAGAACGTTCGCCCGTCCTCGTCGAACGCGCCCTCGATCTGGTACGACGCGGTGGCCGACCCCCACAGGAAGTCCTTCGGGAAGGTGCGCCGTACGTCGGGGCTCGGGCTGGTCATCGGTGGGAGGCCTCCTCGGGGGATGGCGCGGCCGCAGGTGCGGGCGCCAGTGTGATGGCGACCGTATCGGACGCGGCCAGCAGCGTGGAAGCGCTTCCGGGTCGGTCGGCGCCGTCCACCGCCGCGACGGTGGTGCCGGGGGGCAGCTGCACCGCGAACCCGCTCGTCCCGGTGGACCGGGTGACGGTGACCGTCGACCCGTCCACGGTGACGTCGAACCTCGCCCCCGGCGCGCCGCCCGGTCCGGGGACGTCGACCGCGGTGGCGGTGAGCTGGCCGGCCGCGGGGAGCCGCAGGGTGACGCCGTCGGGGTAGTCGTAGTCGGGCCGGTCGTCGCGGGCGCCGATCGGCAGCACGGCACCGGGCCGGACGAACACCGGCACCGAGTCGAACCCGTACCGTTCGGTGACCCACCGCGGCCCGGTGACGGTGTGCCCGTCCAGCAGGTGCGTCCAGGTGCCCGCCGGAAGGTAGAACCGCACCATGCCGTCGGCGGTGAAAACCGGTGCCACCAGCAGGGAATCACCGAGCATGTACTGGGTGTCGAGGTGCCGCGTCGCCGGGTCGTCCGGGAACTCCAGCACCATCGGTCGCAGCATCGGGGTGCCGCTGTCCCGGACCTGGCGCGCGGTCGCGGCCAGGTACGGCATCAGGCTCATCTTGAGCCGGGTGAACCGCCGGGCCACCTCGACGGCCTCGTCGTCGAATGCCCACGGCACCCGGTAGGACCCCGACCCGTGCAGCCGGCTGTGACTGGACAGCAACCCGAACGCCAGCCAGCGTTTGAACACGCCGGCGTCCGGGGTGCCCTCGAACCCGCCGATGTCGTGTGACCAGTACCCGAAACCACTGGCCGCCAACGACAGTCCGCCGCGCAGGGTCTCGGCCATGGAGGCGTGGCTGGAATCGCAGTCACCGCCCCAGTGCACCGGGTACTGCTGTCCACCGGCGGTGGCGGAGCGGGCGAACAGCACGGCCTCGCCCGTTCCGCGCCGGCGCTGCAGCAGGTCGAAGACGGTGCGGTTGTACAGCTGCGTGTAGTAGTTGTGCATCCGCTGCGGGTCCGACCCGTCGTGCCAGACGACGTCGGTGGGGATCCGCTCGCCGAAGTCGGTCTTGAAGGCGTCCACCCCCTGGTCGATCAGCCGCTCCAGGTGCGAGGAATACCATTGCGCCGCAGCAGGATTGGTGAAGTCGACCAGCGCCATCCCGGCCTGCCACAGGTCCCACTGCCAGACGCTGCCGTCGGCGCGGGTGACCAGATAACCCTTCGCCCGGCCCTCCTCGAACAGCCGCGAGTGCTGGGCGATGTAGGGGTTGATCCAGACACAGATCCGCAGGCCCTTGGCCTTCAACCGGGCCAGCATCGCCTCCGGCTCGGGAAAAGTCGCCGGATCCCATTCGAAGTCACACCAGCGAAATTCCCGCATCCAGAAGCAATCGAAATGGAAGACGGACAGCGGGATGTCCCGCTCGGACATGCCGTCGATGAAACTGCTGACCGTCTTCTCGTCGTAGTCGGTGGTGAACGACGTCGTCAGCCACAACCCGAACGACCAGTCCGGCACCCGCGGCGGCCGGCCGGTCAGCGCCGTGTACCGGGCCAGGATCCGTTTCGGCGTCGGGCCGTTGATGATGAAGTACTCCAGGTGCTGGCCCGGCACCGAGAACTGCGTCTTCGACACCGCCTCGGCGCCGATCTCGAACGACACCCGTTCCGGGTGGTCGACGAACACGCCGTAGCCGCCGGTGGTCCAGAAGAACGGCACGTTCTTGTACGCCTGGTCGCTGCTGGTGCCACCGTCGGCGTTCCAGATGTCCACCTGCTGGCCGTTCTTGGCAACCGGGCCGAACCGCTCCCCGAGCCCGTACACCGTGTCGCCGACGCCCAGGGCCAGTTGCTGGAAGACGTAGTGATCGTCGTCCGGACCGGTCGCGATGCCGATGGTCTTCGGTCCCGAGCTGGTGAGAACCCGCTCCCCGTCCAGAAACTCGAGCGTCCACCCGGCCCCGCGGCCGATGCGGGCGGTCAGCGACCCGGACGTCAGCGCGGCGGCCCCGTCGGTGACGTCGACCGTCACCGCCGGATCACCGGCACCGGGCAGGGCAAAATCCGGCCCGGCATCGCGGCGACCGGCGTGGTGCTCGATCCGCACCCGGATCACGTCCGACATCGGTGAGGACAGGGTGATGGTGGCGGTGGGCCGGTTGAGGGTGTCGCCGCGCTGCGCGATGACCCTGGTGGAAGCCAGCACCGACACTGACCGCTCGTCGCTGACGACGTCCCGCACCTGCACCGGGTGCAGCACGTCGAAGCCCTCCCGGACGTGCCAATACCCGTCACTGAATTTCATTCCTCGGACCTTTCGCTGCTGACAAGTTGGTGTTGGAACTGGGCCGTGGCGCGGGTCCTGCTACTTGATCGCGCCGGCGGTGACCCCGCGGGTCAGTGTGCGCTGGAAGATGAAGAAGAAGATGACGGCGGGGATCAGGCTGATCAGGGCACCGGCATTGGTGGTCGGCGCGTCCATCAGCCGGTCACCCTGCAGCGATGCCAGCGCCACCGGAATGGTCTGGGTGGCGTTGTCGATCAGCATCACCAGTGGGATGAAGAACTCGTTCCAGGTCCAGATGAAGAAGAAGATCAGCAGCACCGACAGCGTGGGGCGGACGATCGGGAAGACCACCTTCCACAGGATCTGCCACCGGGAAGCCCCGTCCAGCGCCGCCGCCTCCAGCAGCGCCTTCGGGAACGTGCCGAGCACGGACGCGAGCAGATAGGTGCCGAAGGCGCTCTGGACGACGGTGAAGATGATGATCACCGACAGCCGGGTGTTGTACAGGCCAACTTCCTTGGCGAAGAAGTACAGCGGGTAGACCAGCGCCTCCTGCGGCAGCATGTTGCCGAGCAGGAACAGGGCGACGATCCAGAGCCGGCCCCTCACCCGGCCGACGCCGATCGCGTAGGCGTTCAGCAGCGACAGCAGGACGGCGGCCACCGCGACGACGGCGGCGATCAGCGTGGAATTCCACAGCTTCTCGGGGTAGTTGACCTGAGTCCAGTAGGTGACCAAACCCTTGGTGTAGAACTCGGTCGGCCAGCTCAGCGGGCCGTTGGTGGAGTAATCGGCGGGTGATTTGAACGCGTTGAGCACCATCAGCGCGAACGGGATCAGCATCAGCGCGGCGGCCGCCGAGATCAGCACCAGCACCACCCACCGGGCGGTTCCGCGATGGAACCTGTCGCGTGCCTTGAGCGCACGCTCGTCGGCGAGCCGCTGACCGGCGCTGACCTCCGGTGAGTCGGGGTGCAGGACGGGGACGGTCATGTCAGCCCACTTCCTTCTTCTCGCTGTGCGCCTGCCAGCGCATGATGACCGCGGCGACCAGCACGATGATCACGGTCAGCACCGTGGCGATGGCCGCCCCGTACCCGACGTTCAGCTTCTTGAAGAACGTGAAGTACGCGAAGTACGACGGGACGTTGGTGGCGTTCTCCGGACCCCCGCGGGTGAGTGCGTAGATCGGGCCGAACACCTTCAGCGCGGCGATGGTGCAGGTGAACGCGACGACGAACGTCTCCGGCCGGATCTGCGGCACGGTGATCGCCCGAAACCGTGCCCAGTACCCGGCGCCGTCGATCTCCGCCGCCTCGTAGATCTCCGGGTCGACCCGTTGCAGCGCCGACATGAAAATGACCACGGGGTAACCGATCTGCATCCACACCATCACCAGCATGACCATCGGTAGTGCCGTGTTCGGGTCGCCCAGCCAGTCCCGGGTGAAGCCCTGCAGCCCGATGCTGTCCAGAAAGGCGTTGAACGCACCGTCCGGCCGCAGGATCCAACCCCACACGATCCCGGCGACCACCACGGGCAGCACCTGCGGCAGGTAGAACACCGCCCGCAGGACGCTGACGCTGGAGCCGCCGAAACGCTTGCCCAGGTAGTCGAACAGCACCGAGGCGAGCAGCAGGCCGATGACGGTCGGCACGATCACCATCGCGACGATCATCGCCAACGAATTCTTGAACGACTCCCAGAAGACGCTGTCCCCGGCCAGTTTGACGTAATTGGCGAAGCCGATGAACTTCGGTGTGCCGACCCCGGACCACTTGGTCAAGGACAGGTACACGTTGTAGACCAGCGGTCCCAGGATGACGGCGGTGAAGGCGACGCCGCCGGGGATCAGGTAGAGCCAGTACCCGCGGGATCGGTGCTCGCGGGCGGTGCGGGTGCGGCCGGACGGCTGCGGCGCGGGCGGCGCCCCCGCCGTCGGCCCGGCATCCGGGCTCGACACTGTTTCGGTGGACACGATTCTCCCTGATGTCGTTCGGCTGCTGTCTCGACGCGGACTCAGCCGGCCTCGATCGTGGAGACGCCCTCCTTGTAGGGCCCGGAGATCTGGTCGAGAACCTCTTCCGGCGACTTCGACTGATTGATCAGCGACTGGAAACCGGAGACGAGCACGTCGTAGTAACCCGGGACCGGCCAGTCCGGGTAGAACGCGAGACCGTCATTCGCGGTGATGATGTTGAAATTCTTGATCAGCTCGGCGTTCTTCGGGTCCTTGATCTTCGCCGGGTCGGCGGCCACCGGGATCCCGCCGCTGTTACCGAGCAGTTCCTGCACCTGCGGGCTCATGGTGATGTCGATGAAGTCGTAGGCCAGTTCCTTGTTCTTCGACGCCTCCGGCACGACCCAGAGGTTGCCCGACGAGCCCAGGCTCAACTTGCTGCCGGGAAACAGGAACGTGCCCCAGTCGAAACCCTTGATCTCATCGGCGAGCCGGCCGTACCACCAGCTGCCGGAGACGATCATCGGGCACTTTCCGGCGATGAAGCCGGTGCCCATGTCCTCCGCCTTCAGCGAGGCGGACGTCTTGGCGATGTAGCCCTTCTTCACCCAGCTGTCGAAGGTGTCGGCACCGTACTTCCACGGATCGGCCCGGAAATCGACGGGGTTGCTGTACAGCTGGTAATTGTCGACGAACTGCCGGTCCGCCTTCGTCAGCGCCAGCTGGTAGGCCAATTGTCCCGCCGGGTATTCGGCGCCGGCCATGCACAACGGCGTCGAGCCGGCGGCGACGAATGTGTCCATGGCCGCGGTGAACTCGTCGAGCGTGGTCGGCACCGAGATGCCGTTCTTGGCGAACAGGTCCTTGTTGTAATAGACCATCACGTACTCGCCGTAGTTGGGGACGCCGTACCAGTTGCCCGATCCCATGACGCCCTTCTCGTCGTACCGGGCGGTGGTCTGCAGGCTCGGCGGCAGCTTCTGGTCCCAGCCGCGGCTGGTGGCCTGCTCGGTCAGGTCGGTGAGCAGTCCCTGCGACGCGAGCAGTCCGGCGGTGGCGTTGCCCTTGTTGTACTCCATGATGTCCGGGCCCTGATCCGAGCTGATGATCATCCCGGCGTTCTGCTGGATCTGCTCGAATGCCTTGCGTTCGAAGTCGACGGTCACTCCGGGGTGCTGCTGCTTGAACAACTCGATCGCCTTGTCCCAGGCGATACCCATTGCGCCGTTGGCACTTTCGTAGTGCCACAGCTTCAGGGTGCCGGACTCGGGTGCGGCCGAGCCGGAGCCGGCCGGCGCGGCGGTGTCGGTCGAGCCGCCCGAGCAGGCGGCCAGGGTCAGCGAGAGCGCGGCGAACGCGGCGACCAGGCCGGCTCGGCGTCGGGTACTTCTCATGCGGTGCCTCCAAGGGTGGGGTGAACAGGACGCGACGTGCTGTGGGCAGAGCGGAGCTCGGGTTGTCCCGCGACTGCTGTGGTGAGGGGGTGGTGACTGGGGCGAGTGACTACTGGCGAGAGTGGCTACAGGGAACGGTCAGCGAGGCCGGCGGCGATCCGGCGGGACCGGCGCCGTACTGCTGCCGGCCTCCCATTGGCAGGCGAGCAGCACCGGTCCCCCGGTGGGGTGCTTGCCGTCGAGCTGGTCGAGCAGGGAGCGCACGCCCAGGCGGCCGAGTTCGGCTCCGGGGGCATGCAGGGTGGTCAAGGGCGGCTGCACCATCTCGGCCATCAGCGGTGAGGACACGATCGACAGCACCGAGATGTCCTGCGGGACGGACAGTCCGCGGCCGGTGAGCTCGCTGACGGCACCGATCACGGCGTTCTCGTTCATCGCGACGATGGCGGTCAGGTCAGGTGTGCGGCCGATCAGGTCGGCGGCGGCCCGGCGGCCGGCGGCCGGCGACTCCGCGCACCACACCACCTCGCCGGTCAGTCCACGCCGGGCCAGCGCGGCCTCGAAGCCCTGTTGTGCCCGCAGCGTCGGCCCGTAGCCGTTGTCCCGGCTGGCGGCGGAATGGTTCAGCAGGGCGATCCGCCGATGTCCCAGCCCGGTCAGATGGTCGACCGCCATCTCCGTCGTGGCATCGAAATCGATGTCCACGCAGCGGCTGTCACCGGAGTCGTCGGCCCGGCCGATCATGGTCAGCGGCACCTGGGCACGGTCGAGCACCCGAACCCGGGGGTCGTCGCGGCGGACCTCCATGACGATCACGCCGTCGGTCAGGCCCTGCCTGCTCATCTCGAGCATCTCGTCGGCCTGCGCCGGCGCGTACGGCCACACCACGAGGTGGTAACCGCGGGCCCGGGCGGCCTCCGCCGCACCCGTCACGAATTCCATGACGGTGCTGCCCAGGCTGTTCTCGATGCCCGGAAAGGTCAGCGCGAGGATGTGGCTCCGCCTGCTGGCCAGGCCCCTGGCCATCGCGTTCGGCCGGAAGTCCAGCTCCGCCATCGCCCGCTCGATGCGTTCCCGGGTGGCGGCGGAGATGGGCCGGGTGTTGTTGATGGCATACGAGACGGTGCTGATCGAGACGTTGGCGAGCGCGGCGACGTCCTGCATGGTGGCCATGTGCGCCTCCTCCGTCGTCGCTGACTGCTCTCCACTGCCCTGTCGAAGCGCTTCGATAATGCCCCGTGATTCGCAATCGGACCGTCGAAGCGCTTCGATAGATTTGAGTATCAGGTGAACAAACCGGGTTCGTCAAGCCCCTGGCTTCAGGAATTTCAGGCAGCGGGTCACCGGGAGACGACGCTCGCGCCCGCCCCGCCCAGCGCCGCCATGAACGCGGCGTGCACCGTCCTGCCCGGCACAGTCGTCTGCTGGAACGTCAGATCCGGTGCAGCGCAGCCGTTCTCGACGACAGTCACGGACAGTCCGAGATCGAGCGCAGCACGGGTGGTCGCATCCACGCACATGCTGCTCATCATCCCGACGATGGTCAGGTCGTCGATGCCGTGGCCGGCCAGGGTGTCGGCCAGTCCGGTCCCGACGAAGCTGTTCGGCGCGTGCTTGACGATCACCTCTTCTCCGTCGGCAGGGGCGAGCAGCGGATGGATCTCCACCCCGGGCGTTCCCGGCACGACGAACGTGGCGTCCGCCCCGGTGCTCACGTGCTGCATGTGCAGGACCCGTCCACCCCGGGCCCGGGCCTCGTCGACGACGGACCTGGCAACCTCCGCAGCCGCTTCCGGTTCGACGAGCGGGTGGGCACCGCCGGGGAAGTAGTCCTGCTGGATGTCGATCACGAGGACGCCGTTGGTCATGGGTCCACTCTTGCAGAGCCGGCGCCACCCACCGTCATCGGCAGGGCTGACGGACGCTGTCAGGCCCAGAGCTCGTCCAGCGCGGGCAGTTCGACGCGCGGGTGGGCGCTTCGGGGCGGCACCGGCGCTGCCCGCGCGGGTGACAGCTCTGTGACCGAAAGGGTCTGCTGGGCGGCATCGTCCAGGAACCGGGTCAGCTGCGCGTAGCTGTGCTTGTCGTTGCCGCCGAACCGGTGGTGTGGCATGCGCAGCGGGGCGTACAGCGACAGCTCCTGCGCCGCACGGGTGACGGCGACGTAGAACAGCCGCTGTTCCTCGAGGAGGCCCTCCGGTGAGCCGAGGGACATGTCGGATGGGAAGGCTCCGTCGGCCAGGTGCAGCACGTGCACGATGGGCCACTCCAACCCCTTCGCCGAGTGGACCGTGGACAGCACCAGGTAGTCCTCGTCCAGATGGGGTGGACCAGCCAGATCCGACGTGGACGCCGGTGGATCGAGGGTGAGCTCGGCGACGAAGGTGGCGAGGTCAGGTGCCGCCGCCGCCGCGCCGACCAGCCGATCCAGATCGGCCAGGCGAGCGACAGCGTCCCGATGGCGAGCGGTGAGCAACGGCTGCAACAGATTCACGCACCGGGCGGCCCGTTCCGCCACGGTGGTGGCAGCCCGGGCTTCCACCACCCCGCCGAGGGTGACGGCCAGCGCCGAACGGCTCATCGCGGGTGCCGCGGCGACGGATTCGCCGACCCAGTCACCGGTGAGGTCGGGCGCCGCGACGAGCTCCAGCAACGCGCGGGCCCGGGCCGGGCCGATCCCGTCGTGCAGGCGGAGCAACCGGTACCACGCCACCTCGTCCACCCGGTTGATCGTCACTCGCAGTGCCGCGACCAGATCCTTGACGTGCGCCGCCTCCAGGAATTTCAGGCCGCCGAACTTGACGAACGGTATGCGCCGAGCGGTCAGCTCGACCTCCAGGAGGTCGCTGTGGTGTCCCGTCCGCATCAGCACGGCCTGGTCGCGGAGCAGTCGACCGTTGGCCGCATGTTCCAGAACCGCGTCGGCCACCGCCCGAGCCTCGGCAGGCGCGTCATGGCAGCGGATCAAGACCGGCCGTGCGCCGCCGGTCCGCGCCGAGTGCAACCGCAATCCATGATCGGCTGAGCCTTGCGGCCGCACCGCGTTGGCCAGGTCCAGCAGGGGTTGGGGCGACCGGAAGTTCTGTTCCAGACGTACCACCGTCACGTCATCGAAGGCCTTGGTGACATTCAGCAGGTGAGCACTGTCAGAACCGCGGAAGCCGTAGATGGCCTGGGCGTCGTCGCCCACCACCGTCAGGCCTGTGCCGGTCGGCCTCAGCATGCGCACGATGTCGACCTGGGTCTGGTTGACGTCCTGGTACTCGTCGACCAGGACGTGGTCCCATCTCGCGGCGATACCCGTCCCCACCTCGGCGTCTGCCAGCAACGATCGCCACGCGAGGAGCAGGTCGTCGAAATCGAGCAGCCCACGGCTGCGCTTGCGGGTCACGTAGCCGCGAAAGAGTTCGACGACAGCGTCGGCATGCGGTTCGAGCCAAGGGAAGTCGCGGGTCAGCACGGTCCGCGCCGGCATGCCGGTGCTCACTGCCCGCGAGTACAGGTCGACCAGCGCCGAGGCGGTCGGCATCCGGGCGCTGCCATCGACGAGGCCGTGATCGTGCCGGAGCAGATCCATCGCATCCACCGAGTCGGCGCGGTCGAGGACGGACATGGCCTCGGGCAGTCCCAGGGCTTCGGTGTGGCTGGAGACCACCTGATGCGCGACGGCGTGGAACGTGCCGCCCTGCAGGCGACGCGCGGCCTCCGGACGGGTGCACACCGCGGCGGCCCTGGCCATCATGTCGTCGGCCGCCCGACGGGTGAAGGTGAGCAGCAGGATGCGCTCGGGCGGGACACCGCGGTCGACCAGACTCGCGACCCTGGCGGTCAGTGTTCGCGTCTTCCCGGTTCCGGCGCCCGCCAGGATGACCAACGGCATCTCGCCGTGCGTGGCGGCCGCCAGTTGCGCATCGTCCAGGCCCGCGTCCCAACCGGCATCGAACATACGTTTGATGATAGTTGCCGTGCGGCGGTCCTGCGGCACGCCGCGCGCTTGACCCTGACACCGTGTCAGCCCCTATACCTGAATCATGTTCAGCATCGGGGAGTTCGCCAGGCACGGGCGGGTTTCGGTTCGGATGTTGCGGCACTACGACGCCATCGGCCTGCTGCGGCCGGCCCGCGTCGACGATGCCACCGGTTACCGCTCCTACGAGGCCGGCCAGCTCGCCGCGCTGAACCGCATCGTCGCGCTGAAGGATCTCGGCTTCACCCTGACGCAGGTGCAGTCGATCCTCGACGAGTCGGTCACCGCCGAGGAACTGCACGGGATGCTCCGCCTGCGCAGGGCGGAACTGCAGACCCGGATCGCCGACGACGCAGCCAGATTGACGCGGGTGGAGGCACGACTTCACATCATCGAACAGGAGGGAACCATGCCAACCCAGGACATCTCGATCAAGAGCATCCCGCCGATGCGGGTGGCCGAGCTCACCGGCATCGCGGCGGGCTTCGCGCCGGAGTTCATCGGCCCGGTGATCGGGCCGCTGTACGACCAGCTCGTCCATCACCTGCACAGCGCGGGCGTCACCCCGGTCGGGCCGGCGGTCGCGTACTACGAGGACGGACCCGACGGGGACGTCGAAGTGCACGCGGCGATGCCGGTGCCGTCCGACACCCCCGCCGGCGACTTCACCGTGGCCGACCTGCCCGAGATTCCCGCTGCGGCAACGATCGTGCATCACGGCTCGATGGACGGCGTGATGGGCAGCATCCAGACCCTGGCCCGGTGGATCGATGCCAACGGCTATCGATCCACCGGGTACAACCGAGAGCTCTACCTGGAGGCCGAGGGGGACCCGGCCACCTGGGTCACGGAGTTGCAGGAGCCCGTCGTCAGGCGGTGACGGTCACCACGTTGCTCTCGCGACTGGTCGCGACGGGCAGTTGCGGGGTGAGCGTGACGACGGCGCGGATCTCGTCGTCGACGTTGGTTCCGACGTTGTCCTTGTTGAGGTTCGCGAACGCGACTGTCACCTTCTTCGTGCGGTGGGTGCTCGACTGCCCGTTCGAGCTGATGGGCAGCAGCGGTACCAGCCCGATCGAGATCGGATCGTCCCCGGCGGGAACGTCGTCGCCGTCCTGATTCGTGTCGTCCTCGATCAACCGGAAGCTGTCCAGGTAAGACAGGTTCGTCAGCTGGTCGAAGGTGCTCCAGGCGATGTCGTACTCGACGGTGATGTCGGCGTTCGCGACGTCACGCACGATGCTGAGCACGAGGTTGTTGACAGTTGCCATGACTGGCCCCCTTCGGGAAAGCCGGGCGACACCCCCTGGTCCCGCGATCACCGGCTTGCCAGGGGATACGCAGCCTCCCCGGACTCGGTTCTCAGCGGTGCCCTTTCGGGCAGTGGCGCACGGCGCCGTCACAGGTGCCGGCCTGTCCTGACCTCGCCGAACTCGAGTTCCGTTGCCAGACCCAGCATCTCGCCGGTGCGCTCCGCTTCGGCGGCCAGCTCGGCCCGCCGGGTCGGCGACAGGTCGCTCAGCAGTTCGACGGTGATCAGTGCCCGCCTGCCGGACCGTCGCTGGTGCCAGACGCCGGCCACCTCGCCGGCGACCAGCACCACCGGCACCGTCCCGGCCTGCCCGCCGGTCAGCGCCCGGTCCGCGGCCGCACCGGGGAACACCCGGGCTCGGGGATGGCAGCCGATGACGTACGCGTCGAAGTACGGCAGCAGCCGCACCCCGGCCGGCCGGCCGGTCGGTGGTGCGCTGTCGCCCCGGGGCAGCCACGTCACCTCGCCCGACTCGGTGCCGTCGACCCGGACGGCCACCAGATCGTCGGCCAGGGAATCGAACAGCTCCGTGCTCCATGACGGCGGCGCGGCCAGCCACTGGGCGAAGTGCCGCGGCGTCGCGGGGCCGTAGCTTTGCAGGTACCGCAGGACGAGCGCGCGCAGCGCGGCTCGGGGTTCCGCCGGGGCGAACCCGGGCCACCACGCGACCGGTGCGGTGTAGGTGACCGCGCGCCCGCGGGGCGGCCCGAAGCAGAGCTGCCCGCGGGCGGCGGCGACCTCGACGGCGGCGCGCCAGCGCGGCCACCAGTCCCCGAAGGCCGGGACGACCGGGTCCGCCGCCCAAGGTCCGGTGGCCGCGATGACGGCCGCGCCGAGTTCGTCCACGGTCAGCGGGTCCCCGGGGTGCAGGGAGGCCCCGATGGCGGCGACCACCTCGTCGGCTTGCGACGCGGTCAGCAGGGGTTCGCGCGTGGGCCGGCCCGCGCGCTCCCGCGGCTGCGGCCGGCCCGGGATCGCCGACAGCGCCCCGGTCCACATCGGCAGCTCCGCGGTGGGCAGCAGGTGCACGGTGCCGCGTGGACCGAAAGTCTTGACCAGCTCACGGCCGTCCCAGAGTGCCTGCCGTACATCGCCTGTCGTCACGCCATCGAGCCGTAGCGCCACGGACAGTTCGGCCGCCGACATCACCTGCGCCTGCGCGCCGAGCATCGCGGACACCACGTCCGCGATCCCGGTCGCACTGCGCCCGCCCGCCGCGGTGCGCCCGCCGAGCCGCAAACGCTCGATCCGGCGTGCGCGGACCTGCGAGGCGGTCCAGCGGTGCGGCCCCGGCTCAGCGCCCGCCGAGGGCGTGTTCGACGGCAAGCTGGTTCAGGTGCACGAACGCGTACGAGTGCTCCGCCGCCTTCTCCGCGTCGAACGCCTCGAAGGCGCTCTCGTCCGCCATCAGGTCGGCGACCGACTCACCCGCGGACAGCGTCGGCTGCGCCAGCTCGGCGAGACCGGACGCGGCCATCGCCTGCTGCACCTCCGGGTCGGCGCGGAAGGCCTTGGCCCGTTCCTTGAGCAACAGGTAGGTGGCCATGTTGGCGCGCGCGGACGCCCACACCCCGTCGAAGCCCTCGGTGCGGGAGGGTTTGTAGTCGAAATGCCGGGGGCCGCTGTAGGTCGGTCCGCCGTTGGGGAAGCCGTTCTCCAGCAGGTCGACGGTGAAGAAGGCGGACAGCAGGTCGCCGTGCCCGAACACCAGGTCCTGGTCGTACTTGATGGACCGCTGCCCGTTGAGGTCGATGTGGAACAACTTGTTCGACCACAGCGCCTGGGCGATGCCGTGGGTGTAGTTCAGGCCGGCCATCTGCTCGTGCCCGGTCTCCGGGTTGAGCCCGACGATGTCGCCGTGCTCAAGCTGGGCGATGAAACCCAGGGCGTGCCCGACGGTCGGCAGGAAGATGTCCCCGCGGGGCTCGTTCGGCTTGGGCTCCAGCGCGATCTTGATGTCGTAGCCGGAGTCCTTGATGTACCCGGCGACGGTGTCGACGCCCTCCCGGTAGCGGTCGAGGGCGGCGTTGAGGTCCTTGGAGCCGTCGTACTCGCTGCCCTCCCGGCCGCCCCACATGACGAAGGTCTTGGCGCCGATGTCGGCGGTCAGGTCGACGTTGCGCAGCACCTTGCGAAGCGCGAAGCGGCGCACGGACCGGTCGTTGGAGGTGAGGCCGCCGTCCTTGAACACCGGGTGGGTGAACAGGTTCGTGGTCACCATCTCGATGGTGATGTTGTTCTTGGCGCAGGCGTCGCGGAAGGCGCCCAGCAGTCGGTCCCTGGTGGCGGTGTCCGAGCCGAACGGGACGACGTCCTCGTCGTGGAACGTCACGCCCCAGGCGCCGGCCTCGGCGAGCTTCTCGACGGCCTCGACGGGATCCAGCGCGGGGCGGGTGGCGTCACCGAACGGGTCGCGGCCCTGCCAGGAGACGGTCCACAGGCCGAACGAGAAACGGTCTGCGGGGGTGGGCTGCGCAACCATGCAGGACTCCTTTGTCTGTGGTGTCGGTGCCGGGATTTGTTGTTTCGTTGAACATATCGCAGGCGACCGCTAAGGTCAACCCATGCCGTCGCGCCGATCGACACCGCTGGGTGCCTCGGCCATCCGCCAGGCCAACCTTCGCGAGCACAATTTGGGGCTGGTCCTCCGCCTGATCATCGACGCACCGGTACCCATTTCCCGGGCCGATATCGCACACCTCACCGGTCTCACCCGGGCGACCGTGTCATCGCTGGCGGACCGCCTGCTCGCCGCTCACCTCGTCTCGGAATTGCCGCCGGTGATGTCGCAGCGGGCCGGCCGCCCCGCCGTACCGCTGGTGCCCGCCCAGGCAACACTGGCCGCAGTCGGCATGGAGGTCAATGTCGACTACCTCGGCGTGCGCGTGGTGGACCTGTCCGGGGCGGTCCTGGGCCAGCAGGTGGCCACCGCCGACTTCCGCGGCAGCGATCCCGCCGGAGTGCTGGACCGGCTTGCAGAGATGTACGCGGAGGTGACCGGAACGCTGCCGGACGGGATAAGAATGGCCGGCAGCTGCCTCGCGATCCCCGGGCTGGTCGACCGGCCACAGGGTCCGGTGCGGATGGCGCCCAACCTGGGTTGGCGGGACGTCGATGTCGTCGCGATGTTCCGCGCCGCCCACCCCGGCACCGCCGAGGTGCTGATCCGGCTGGACAACGAGGCGACCCTGGCAGCCAGGGCGGAGGCCGATGCGCTGCGGCCGGCCGGCCGGTTGTCGTTCTTGTACGTCTCCGGCGAGGTCGGCATCGGCGGTGCGCTCGTGGTGGACGGCGCCGTGTTCGGCGGCCGGCACGGATGGAGCGGCGAGATCGGCCACACGGTGGTGGAGCCCGGGGGCCGGCAGTGCCGGTGCGGTTCGATCGGGTGCCTGGAGCAGTACGCGGGCAAGGATGCGTTGATGCGGTCCGCGTCGATGGACCTCGACCGGCCGATCGGGGATCTGCAGCGGGCGGCCGAGGGCGGTGACATCGGTGCGCTGGCCGCGCTTGCCGGTGGCGCCCGGGCGCTCGGCACCGCGCTGGCCAACGCCGTGAACCTCGTCGACGTCGAGGACGTGGTGCTGGGCGGCATCTACGGGCCGCTCGCGCCGTTCCTGATCCCGGGCATCGAGGAGGTGCTGGCGACTCGCGTGCTCGCGGCGCCGTGGTCGGGCCTGCGGGTGCGGGCGGCGACCGTCGGGAACGACGCCGCACTGATCGGCGCGGCGTCGGCGGTGCTGTCGGACGTCATCGACGATCCCAGCGGTTGGCTGGAACACTGACCACACCCGTTGCCGGGCAGCACATCTCGATGCGAATTCACCCGAAGAGGTGCTGGCACTCGGCATGGGCGAGTGCTAATGTCGATGGTGCACAGCGAGAAACGGCGCCCGCCAGGGTGGCGGGCACCTCGGAGTTTCAGGAGGTGGTTGCTGTGCTTGGTTTCGATCCGTTCCGTGACATGGACCGGCTTGCTGCCCGGCTCACTGCCTTCCCCGGCTCCTCGGCACGTACCCCGCAGTTCATGCCGATGGACCTCTACCGTGCGGGCGACCACTATGTCCTGCACGCTGACCTGCCAGGTGTCGATCCCGGCTCGGTGGACATCGGGATCGACAACAACACGTTGACGATCAAGGCCGAGCGCACCGCCCGGTCCGCCGACGACGTGCAGTGGATCGCCGGCGAACGGTTCACCGGCACCTACCTGCGCCAGCTGTCCCTCGGCGAGGGCGTCGACACCGAACACATCAAGGCCAGCTACGAGAACGGCGTGCTGACCGTGACGATCCCGGTCGCGGACAAGGCCAAGCCGCGTCGGGTGCAGGTCGAGACGCACAGCGACCGGCAGGTTGTCGAGCAGAAGAAGCCCGAAGCGGTATCCGCCTCCTGACGAATCTGCGCGGGCGCTCAGCCCGCGCTGATCGGCAGGCGCAACCGGCCACCCCGCCGGCCGGCCTCGGCCCGTTCCGGCGACACCTCGCCGTACAGCGTGGTGCGCTGACGGGCGGGCCGGCCGGCGGACGCCGCGATGGCCTCGAGGTCCGCGACGGTTTTCGCCGAACCGTGTTGCGATCCGGCCATTCTGGAGATCGTCTCCTCCATCAGGGTTCCGCCGAGATCGTTCACACCACCCTGCAGGACGGCCCGGCAGCCGTCGGCGCCGAGCTTCACCCACGACGTCTGGATGTTGTCGATCCGGCCGTGCAGCAGCAGCCGGGCCATCGCGTGCACCGCCCGGTTGTCCCGCAGCGTCGGGCCGGCCGAGGCCACCCCTGCCAGGTAGATCGGCGAGTTCTGGTGGACGAACGGCAGCGCGACGAACTCGGTGAAACCGCCTGTGCTGCCCTGGATGCGGGCCAGCAGCTTGAGGTGGGCCACCCAGTGCGCCGGGGTGTCGACGTGCCCGTACATCATCGTCGAGCTGGACGGCAGGCCCACTTCGTGCGCTGTGCTGACCACCTCGATCCAGGTCGCGGTCGGCAGTTTCCCCTTGGTGAGGATCCAGCGCACGTCGTCGTCGAGGATCTCCGCAGCGGTCCCTGGGATCGAATCGAGCCCCGACTCCCTGGCCTTCACCAGCCAGTCCCGGATCGACATCCCGGTGCGTGATGCGCCGTTGACGATCTCCATCGGCGAGAACGCGTGGATGTGCAGATCCGGCTGGCGGCGGCGGATCTCGGCGGCGATGTCGAAGTACGCCGTGCCGGGTAGATCGGGGTGGATGCCGCCCTGCAGGCACACTTCGGTGGCGCCCACCTCCCGGGCCTCGTCGGCCCGCTTGCCGACCTCCTCCAGCGACAGGGTGAACGCGTCGGCGTCCGTGCGCCGCTGGGCGAAAGCGCAGAAGCGACAGCCGGTGTAACAGACGTTGGTGAAGTTGATGTTCCGGTTGACGACGTAGGTCACGTCGTCACCGACGACGTCCCGCCGGATGTCGTCGGCGAGCGCGCACAACGCGTCCAACTCGGCGCCGTCGGCCTGCATCAGGTCGAGCGCCTGCGCGTCGGTCAACCCGGCCGGGTCGCGCTCCGCCGCGCGCAGCGCGGCTCTGACGTCCGCGTCGAGCACCTGCACCGGGGAGCGCGACGGCCGCGCCGAGACCTGCTCGCGGAGCACGTTCCAGTCACCGTAGGCGGCATCGAAGTCGCTGCGGGTCTCGGTCCGCCGACCCTCGGAGTCGATGGCGGTGTGCAGGTCCAATCGCCCCGCCGATCCCCATTCCGGGTCCGGCTCCTGCCACGGAAGGCCCTGCGGTACAGCATTTTCGTTCGCGAGCCCGGTGTCCGGGTCGGCGAGGGCGGTGACGTGCGGCAGCACCCTCGGGTCGAGCCATGGCTCACCGCTGCGCACGTACGAGGGGTGGGCGGTGAGCCGTTCCCGCAGGATGAATCCCTCGGCGGCGGTCAGTGCGGTCAGGGTGTCCAGCTGCGGCCACGGCCGTTCCGGGTTGACGTGGTCGGGCGTCAGCGGTGACACCCCGCCCCAGTCGTCGATGCCGGCGGCGATCAGCCCGGCCAGCTCTTCGGGTGCCGACAGGTTCGGCGGGGCCTGGATCGAGACGGTCGGCCCGAGAACGACTCTCGCCACCGCAACCGTCGCCAGGTACTCCTCGCGTCCGGCGTCGGGCGCGGACCGCATCGCGGTGTCCGGCTTGGCCAGGAAGTTCTGCACGATGACTTCCTGGATCGCGCCGTACTGCCGGGCGACCCTGCGGATGGCGAACAGCGACTCCGCCCGATCGGCGATGGTCTCGCCGATCCCGACGAGCACCCCGGTGGTGAACGGGATGGTGCTGCGGCCGGCGTCCTCGAGGACCCGCAACCGCACAGCCGGGTCCTTGTCCGGTGATCCGAAGTGCGCACCGGAGGGCTTGGTGAAGATCTCCGTCGACGTGGTCTCCAGCATCATTCCCATCGACGGCGCGACGGGCTTGAGCCGCTGCATCTCCTGCCAGGTCATCACGCCGGGGTTCAGGTGCGGCAGCAGGCCGGTCTCCTCCAGTACCCGGATGGCCATGGCCCGCAGGTACGACAGGGTGCTGTCGTAACCGTGGCTGTCCAGCCATTCCCGGGCCTGCGGCCACCTGTCCTCGGGCCGGTCGCCCAGGGTGAACAGCGCCTCCTTGCAGCCGAGCGCCGCACCCTGCCGGGCGACCTCGAGCACCTCGTCCGGAGAGAGGTAGGCCGCCGGAAGCCGGCCGGGAACGGTGACGAACGTGCAGTAGTGGCAGCGGTCCCGGCAGAGCCGGGTCAGCGGGATGAACACCTTCTTGGAGTAGGTGATGACGCCGGGCCGACCGGCAGTGGCCAGGCGTGCGTCCCGGACCCGCGCGGCGCTGGCGCACAGGTCGGTGAGGTCGTCTCCGCGGGCGTGCAGCAGGACTTCGGCCTCGGTGACGTCCAAGGTGGCTCCGTCCCGGGCGCGGCGCAGGGCGCGGCGCAGGGCGGATGCAGCGGGGGCCGGCTGGGGACGGCGGTCGACCGGCTCGTCAGGCATGGATCTCCTTCTCACCGGCGCGGTAGTTGACGGGACAAGGGTAGGCGGTCCGGAAGGGACATTTCACCGACAGATCGGTGACAGGCGGGGGTCGCACCGTGGGCGGACCAGTCCGAGCCGGAGGCCCGTCATGCTCACGTGTTGTTCGCCGCGATGCCTGCGGATCAGGCACCTCGCACCCGGCGAGGACGGCCCGTTGCGCCGGGTGTTCGCCGGCCTGTCCCGGAGGTCGAGGTACCTGCGTTACCAGCGGGCGGCACCGCTGCTGGCAACCTCGACGGTCACGGCGCTGGTGCGCCTGCAGCCCGGCACCCACGAGGCCCTGGTCGCCGAAGTGGACGACGAGCCGGTGGGCATCGCGCGGTGGATCCGTTCCCACGCCGACGCCCAGCTGGCAGAGATCGCCGTCGAGGTGGTCGATGCGGAGCAGGGGCGCGGCATCGGCGGACTGCTTGCCGGGGCGGCCGCGCGGGGTGCTCGGGACGCCGGGGTCGACTACCTGACCTTCTGGGTGCACGCCGAGCACGGCCGCCTGCGGCAACGACTGCTCCGGCTGGGCGCCACCCCGGTGGCCGATGAACCGGGGCAGTTCCGGCTGTCCCCACGGGCGCTGCTCACCGCTGACCGCGGCTTCGCGGCTCCGGATTCGGTCGATGGAATTGTGATTCGATAACCGGATGCATGTGGGTGTCCTCGGCCCGCTGGTGGTTGAGGTCGGGAACGGTGTTGTCGGCGTTCCGGGCCGGCGGCAACGCGACCTGCTGGCCGTTCTGCTGCTCCGCCGGAGGACTGCGGTCTCACCGGAGGCTCTGCTGGATGCGGTGTGGCGCAACGAATCCGGGTTGACCGTGTCCGTCGTGCACACCGCGGTCGCGAGGCTGCGCCGGCTGTGCGGGGTCGGGCTGATCGAGCGCCGGGACGCCGGTTACGCGCTCGCCCGGAGCATTGTGACGGACGCCGACGCCTTCACCGAGCACGTCCGCTCCGCCCGCCGGGCGCGGCGACGGGAGGATCTTGCGGCGGCGGCGGTGCAGTACCGGGCTGCGCTGGCCGATTGGCGCGGCCCGACGCCGCTCGCCGACGTTTCGGCGCACCTGGTGGAGGCTGACCGCGCGCGGCTGACCGAGGTGCGGGTGGCGGTCCGGGAGGAACTTGCCGAACTGCTGCTCGCCCACCCCGAGGTTGGCGACGCGGGTGAAGCGGGTGCGCTGGCGGCGGCGGTGATGCACGACGATCCGCTGCGCGAACGCGCCCACGAACTGGCCATGCTGGCCGCGTACCGCGATGGCCGCCAGGCCTCCGCGCTCGCCATCTACCGTGAGCTGAGCCGGACGCTGCGCGACGAGCTCGGCATCGAACCAGGACCGTCGATCACCCGGTTGCACACGCTGATGCTGCGGCAGGACCCGACGCTGTCACGCCGCCACACGTCCGAGTCCCGGCCGGCCCGGCGCCAACCGCGCCTGCCGCCGGCGCCGCTCACCACCCTCGTCGGGCGGGACGCGACACTGGCCGACCTGATCGCATCGATCGACGGCGGCCGCCGGCTGATCACGCTGGTCGGGCCTGGCGGAGTGGGAAAGACCCGGCTGCTGCTGGAAATCGGGGCTCACTACCGCAATCGAAGGCCGATCGAATACGGGTGGTTGGGTGCGGTTACGGCTGCGGACTCCGCGGAGCTGGCCGAGACCATTGCCATGTCACTGGGCCTGGAGGTGGCGCGCACTGGGGCGGTCCGCTCGCTGGTCGCCGCGCTGGCCGTTGACGCCTGGCTCGTGCTGGTCGATGAGGCGGAGGGCGTGGCGGACGCTCTTGCGCCACTCGCGACGAAGGTCCTGCAGGGCAACCCTGCGGTGCAGATGGTGGTCACGTCCCGACGGCCGTTGGACATCGCGGGCGAGCTGGTGGTGCCGGTCGACCCGCTCGAGGTGCGGCCCGCGAACGGAGCCGACCCACGGGAGGCGGCGGCGGTGCAACTGTTCCTGCAGCGTCTCGCCGACCGCGCTGTCGCGGTCGACGACAGCGACGAGACCACGACGACGCTGGTCGACGTGGTGACCCGGGTCGACGGGCTGCCCCTGGCCGTCGAACTCGTGGCGGGGCAGGCTTCCGGTCGCAGCCTCGGTGAATTGCTCCGAATGGTGCGGGCGCCCTTGGACATCCCTGCCGGACTGTCCCGCAGCGCCCGGCAGCGGTCGATGCGCGCGACCTTCGCGACGAGCCTTGACAGGTTGGACCCGCTGCAGCGCAGCGTCTTCCGTCGGCTGGGCGTGTTCGCCGGCAGTTTCGACCGGCAGGCTGCCCGTGCGGTGCTGACCCTCGACGGCGATGACGGTGCTGTTCATACCGACGACACGGTTGGTCCTGACCGCCCAGATCGAGCTGACGGCGCCGCGATCGAGTCGGCGATCGCGGCTCTCACCCGCGACGCCCTGGTGCAGGTCGACCGCCGCACCCCGGGAGGGTTGTCGTTCAGGCTGCTCACGGTCGTTCGCGGGCTCGCAGTGGAGGCCGTTCCGCCCGAGGAATTGCATCAGCTCCGCGCCAGGCACCGGGCTTGGTTCGCCGACCGTTGGCGTCGTGATCGGGGCAACAATGGGCTGTTCGACGACGTGCGGGACCATCACGAGGACTACCTGCAGGCGCTGTCCAGTGCGCTGGCGGAGTCCGATGGCGACGCCATCGTCGAGCTCGCGCTGACCCTTTCCGAGTACTGGCTCCTGTCCGGGGCGCGGCTCGCCGCAACGAAGTGGTTGGCCGCTGCGCTGTGCAGTCCTGCGCTGTCGGCCCGCGGACGGGCGCGCCTGCAGGTGCGGCGCGCGACCATGCTGCAGGTGCATGACGCAGCCGTGGTGCTGGCCGACACCACGGCTGCGATCGAGGTTCTCGACCCGGCCACCGACGCGGGATCAGTGGTGCAGGCGCATGCGGTGCGCGCCATCGAACGGTGGCTCGCCGGCTCCACACCAGAGGCGCTGGCCGACGTCGACATCGGTGTGCACGTCGCTGAGCGGTGCGATCAGCGGTGGCTGGCACCCGCCCTGAGTGCACAGGCCCTGCTGCACGCGGTGGGTGGTGACCATTCGGTGGCGCTGGCCGCCGCTCATCGGGCGCGCACTCTGTTGCCGGACGTGCCCTCGGCGGCGCGGCGGCTGACGACGACGATGGACCTGTCACTGGCGCTGGTCAACCTGGGTCGTTTCCGGGACGCCCTCGCGGTGCTGGATGACGCGACCGAGGATCTTCCGCACGTCTTGGGCGGTGATGTCGTTGCCCCGGTGCGGTTCTCGATCAACCGCGGCTGGGCCGCGTTGGGCGCCGGTGACCCGTCCGGGGCAAGGTCGGCATTCCTGAGCAGCCTGCGCAGGGTCGGCCCGGTTCACGCCGACCGGGAGTGCACCGAGGTGCTGCTGGGTATGGGTTGCGTACTCGCCGCCGAAAGGGATCCCGCGGCCGCGGAACTTCTCGACGGTGCCCGGGAACTGATGCGCCGCTTGGCGGTTCCGATGTCCGAGGAGTGGCGATCCGCTGTGGAACGTGCACGGCGGTCCGCTGCGGCCAACGCAACGGCAGACGCATCCATCGATGCCGATCCTGCGGCGATCACGGACGCGTCCGACGCCGAATTGATCCGGGCGATGAGCCGGGTGATCGATCGAGTGCTCCAAGGTGGGCGAAGGGCGGTCGATGCGGGTGGGCGGCCGGGAGTGCCCGGGTCCCAACGCCCCTTGGGGTGACCGCCTTCGGGTCGCGCCGGCGGCGCGCGTCCGTTCGCGACCCACCCCACACCCATGGGCAAGCGCGCCCCAGACGGCCCCACGGTTTACCAAGCAGCCGATCGACGGGCTCAGCCCGGAGAACATGCCCCTGAAAGGTTCCGGGCCTACGGCCCGGCGTTGCACGGCGGCGGCCATTGTTCGACGGCGAGGGGTTCATCGTTGTTGCTGTAGGTGTGCCCGGTAGGTGTGGTCCACGTCGTCGTGTGCGGACCGGTGCGGGCGACGCGGTGCCCGCCGTGGGTTTTCGCGCGGTGTTCGTGCCGGCATTCCGCGACCAGGTTCCCGGCGGTGGTCGGGCCCAGGGGCACCGGGGTCAGGTGGTCCAGATCGCAGCGGACGGCGGGCACAGTGCAGGCGGGGTTGGCGCACACCCCGTCCCGGAACGTGACCGCGGCGCCGAGCTTGCGGGACGGGAACCGGCCCAGTTCGGTGACGTCGAGCAGGTTGCCTCGGGGGTCGGTCAGCAACCGGTAGAACAACGTCCCGGGCTGCGCGGCCAGCGACCGGACCAGGTCGGCGGGCACGCTGGCGCTGCGGTCGGCCAACTGCCCGGGGGTGTCGGTGACGCCGAGCAGGGACTGCACCGAAACCACCACCCCGACACTGACCGGCACCGGCCGCGGACCATCACCGCACCAACAGTCCACCGACCGGGCAGCGCCCGACCGAGCAGCACTTGGCCGGGTACCGCCTGACCGGCCGTTCGCGGCGTCCGGCTCGTCGGCGGCGTCATCCGCGCCGGCTCGCGGGTCGGGGCGGAACGCCGACGCCGGCAGGTCCCAGTCATCCGCCGGACCGGCCGCTGGCGGAGCAGTGCCGGGATTCTCCTCATCCACGTCGCCGACAACCTGGTCGGCCGGTGAACGATCGCGGTGCGCGCCGACCGGGTCAGCGCCCGCACCGTTGACCCCGTCGACGGGCTGATGAGCGACTTGGTCGGCGTACCCCTCGGTGGAATCGTCGGCGGTGTGGTGGCCGGCCCTGTTGCCCGGTCCGTGGGGGGCGACTTCGTCGTCCCCGGTCGTCTCGCCGCCGGGGTCGTCGAGGTGGTCGTCGGTGTCGGTGTTGGTGTCCCACGGGGTGTCGTGCCCGTTGCTGATCCGGCCGAGCAGCAGGTCGACCAGGGCGTCGGCGCGGCGCTGCTGCACGGTCCGCAAATCCCCGGGGACGGCGGCGGCGGCGACCGCGCGGAGCACGTGATCGATCGCGACCGCATCGACCGAGGCGACCGCCGCGGACAGGAAGCTGACACCGTCCAGGTCCGGGCGGACCGAGACGTACCGGTCGGCCAGTGACCGGTGCAACCGCTCGTCCTGCAGGTCGGGTTCCACCCGGGCGATGAACTGGTTCAGCCAGCGACCCAGGATCTCCGGGGTCCGGCACACCGCCACGTCCACCACCACCGTGTTCAGCAACTGCTTGGACGAGTTCCGGAGCAGGCGGCGCAACGCCCGGTTGATCCGCACCGCCTTGTCCGCATCGATGTCACCGGCCCGCCACGCATCCCACGCATCCGGCGCCTCCGCCCGCAACCGGCGGGTCATCGCCACCGCGCGCTGCACCGTGTACCGGGACGAGCGCACCGCCAAGCTGATCTCGGTGCACGCGAACTCCCCGGCCTTGAACTGCGGGCGACCACCCACCGCCGTGATCTCATCGAGCCGGTCCTGGTCCACCGCTGCCCGGGCATCGGCGAAGTCGGTCATCAACTCCGCGTGCCTCGCCTGCGCAGACGCCAACACCCGGCCGTGGGCCACCAGCTCGTCCACCACCTCCGCCGGAACCCCAATTCTGCGCAGGGAATTCCGTGGCCGGGTCACCACCATTCCTCCGCAACCGCGTTCTCGTTCATTTTCATGCCATGAACGTAGCGGGCACCACCGACAGTGCCCTTTTCCGGTGGATCGGCGCAGAACGATTGTCCACAAGCACATCTGGAGTGCTCGCGCAAGCCACGGAATCCGTTTGTGAACAACTCGGGTTGGCTGTTGAACCAATAGACAGGGTCAGTCAAGGAAATCGTTCCATAAAGCGGCCGGAAAGGCGACAGACCCCGTGAGGCGGCACCAATGCCGGGATCGACCCAGCACGGGCGACGCCAACGAACGCGGACAGGAATCAACCGACGACGGCAGGGAGTTTCTGCCGCGGGGTCGCGCGGCGACCGGCCCGCAGCCAGGATTGTCGCCAACCGGACGGCCTGACCCAGCCAACCCCACGCAACCCGATGAGAACGGGCAGGACGTCGCGTCTGCCCCCGCACCAGAACGCATTAACCGGAGGAACCAGACATGCGCAAGGTCGTCCTGTTCGAACTTCTCTCGCTCGACGGCGTGGCGGAGGCTCCCGACCAGTTCCTCACCGACTGGGACGACGACGCGATGGACGCCGACATGGCGCGATTGGTGCAGGCTCAGGACGCCGTCATTCTCGGCCGACGCACCTACGACGAGTGGGCGCCGTTCTGGCGAGCAGCGACCTGGAACCCTTCGCGGGCTTCATCAATGCCGTCACGAAATACGTCGCGACGTCCAGCCGGATGGATCCGCAATGGGTCAACAGCCAACCCATCGACGGCGATCTCACCACATTTGTCCGGACACTCAAGGATCAGCCCGGCGGCGACATCGGCGTCCACGGCAGCATCTCTGTCGCCAAGACCCTGCTCGGTGCGGGCCTTATCGATGAATTGACCCTGGTGGTGGTTCCGGCCATTGCCGGTTCCGGACGTCAGCTGCTCGAGGGATTGCCGGCTCATCGGCTGGAATGTCTGCGCAGTACCCTGTCGCCACAGGGCAAGTTGCTGGTGACGTATCGCTGGGTCGACTGATCGGCGCGCACAGCACCGACAGAACTCATTCCGCCGAGCCAAGCGGTTCGGCGTAGCGTCCCTGGTCGTGCACAACGAGGCCGATGAACTGCCCGCCCTCCTGACCCGTGCGGCGGACGCCGCGATCGAGTACCGGACGTCGCTGCCCGACCGGCCCGTCGCTTCCGGCGTCGCCGCAGAGGACCTGCGCGCGAGCCTCGGCGGCCCGCTGACCACCGGACCCACCCCGCCCGGTGAGGTGCTGGAGCAGTTGATCCGAGCGGCCGAGCCCGGCCTGGTCGCCACGGCGGGTCCCCGGTTCTTCGGGTTCGTCGTCGGCGGGTCACTGCCGGCCGCGACCGCGGCGGACATGCTGGCGGTCGGTTGGGATCAGCTGGCCTTCAACGCCCTGTCGGCCCCGGCGGCCAGCGTCGCGGAGGAGGTGGCGAGTGGCTGGCTCAAGGAGCTACTGGGCATCCCCGCAACGGCGTCGGTCGGCTTCGTCACCGGCGCTCAGGCCGCCAACACCGTGGGCCTCGCGACCGGGCGGCACGTGGTTCTGGAACGCGCCGGGTGGGACGTCGAGCAGGACGGGCTGGTCGGCGCACCGAGAATCCGGGTGCTGGCCAGCATCGAACGGCACGCCACCATCGACAGGTCTCTGCGACTGCTGGGGTTGGGCAACAACAGCGTCGAGCCCGTCCTGGCGGACAACAACGGCGCGATTGACGTCGCCGACCTGGCACGCCTTCTCGACGCCGAGCCGGACACCCCGACGCTGATCTGCCTGCAGGCGGGCAACGTCAACACCGGTGCGTGTGACAACCTGCGCGCCGCCTGCGAACTGGCGCGGGCGCACGGTGTCTGGACGCACGTGGACGGCGCCTTCGGTCTGTGGGCGGCGGCCAGTCCGACCACCGCGGGCCTGGTGGACGGCATCGAGCTCGCCGATTCCTGGTGCTGTGACGGGCACAAGTGGTTGAACGTTCCCTACGACTCCGGGTTCGTGTTCTGCGCACACCCCGCCGCCCACGTGGCCGCGGCGTCCTACACCGCGTCGTACCTCGTCGGGTCCGGAGCCGTGCACTCGCCGTCCGACTTCGCCCTCGAATCCTCCCGGCGCGCAAGGGGATTCGCCGTCTGGGCGGCGCTGCGCGAACTCGGCAGGGACGGCGTCGCCGAACTCGTCGACCGGTGCTGCCGGCTGGCCCGGCGATTCGCCGCGGGGTTGTCGGCGGGCGGGGCCGAGGTGGTGAACGATGTCGTGCTCAATCAGGTGCTGGTCAGTTTCGGCGCGGACGCCGCCACCGACGCCGTGATCGACGGGGTGCAGCGGGACGGCACCTGCTGGCTGGGCGGCACCACGTGGCGCGGCCGGCGGCTGATGCGGGTGTCGGTGTCCAACTGGTCGACGACCGAGCAGGACGTGGACCGGTCCGTGGCGGCGATCCTCCGGGTCGCCGCACAGGTCACGCCGTCTGGCTGACGCACCGCACCGTCACACCACGAACCCCGAGGGCCCGCCGACCAGCTCGACGCTGACATCCCACAGCTTGCGCGCGGCGGCGTCGTCGCGGCCGGCGGGCGCGGGCGTCTTCGGCTTGCTGTCGGCGAAGTACTTCCCCGTGACGTCGGCAACCTCCGGTGACGAGGCGAGGTAGATCGACGTCCGCGCGCCCTGCTCCGGACTCTTCAGCAACCACCTCCCCAGCGGCAGGACCAGCTTCTGCAGTCGCCCCGGATCCTCGGCACCGAATCCGGTCCGGACGACGCCCGGATGCAGCGCGTTGGACGTCACCCCACGGCCGGCCAGCCGACGGGACAATTCCGCGCTGAACAGCACATTGGCCAGCTTGGACTGGTTGTAGGCGCGGGCACCGGAGTAGTTGCGCTCGCCCTGCAGGTCGTCGAAAGTGATGCGGCCCATCACCTGTGCCTGTGACGAGACGGTGACGACGCGGGCCGGAGCGCTCTCGATCAGCCGAGCGAGCAGCAGGTTGGTCAGCAGGAACGGGGCGAGGTGATTGAGCGCGAACGTCCGCTCGAAGCCGTCCACCGTGACGTGCCGGGTGTTCCAGTAGCCGCCGACGTTGTTCACCAGCACATCGATGCGCGGGTACCGGTCCAGCAGTTCGCCGGCCAGTCGCCGCACCTGCTGCAGCGACGACATGTCGGCGACGAACACATCGGCGGCGCCGCCCGCATCTCCGATCTCGCCGGCGACCGACTCGGCCCGGCCCGCGTCCCGCCCGGTGATGCCCACCCGAGCGCCGAGCGCGGCGAGCCCGACCGCGGTGGCCCTGCCGATGCCACCTGTCGCCCCGGTGACCACGACCGTCTTCCCTGCCATCGAGGTGGTGTCGCTGCTGACCATGTCGACCTTCCCCTCACCCGAGCCACTGCTGCCGCAAGGACCACTGTCGGCACCGAACCGGACCGTCGGTGCGGACTGGCACAGTGTTCACCCGTGCCCGTCCCACCGTCTCCGTCAGCGCCCGGACACCCCGGCCGTCCGGGACCCAGCCTCAACCGGCAGATCCTGCGGCTCGCCGTGCCCGCACTTGGCGCGCTGCTGGCCGAGCCGACCTTCCTGCTGGTCGACGCGGCCATCGTCGGGCACCTCGGCACCGAGCAGTTGGCCGGGGTGGGCATCGCATCGGTGGTCCTGGGCACGCTGGTCGGGCTGTCGGTGTTCCTGGCCTACGGCACGACGGCACAGGTCGCCCGTTCGCTCGGCGCCGGCCAACCCGACCGGGCGCTCCGGTTCGGCATCGCCGGGCTGTATCTCGCCGTCATCATCGGCTGCCTGGTGCTCGCCGTCGGATGGCCACTCGCGCCGCAGATCATCGACTGGTTCGGCGGCGGGCCGGCCGTATCCGGCTACGGCGTCACCTTCCTGCGCTGGTCGCTGATCGGGCTGCCGGCGATGTTGACGGTGCTCGCCACCACCGGGGTGCTGCGCGGCCTGCAGGACACCAGAACACCGCTGGCCGTGGCCGTGGTCGGCGCCGTGGTCAACGTCGGGTTGAACCTGTGGTTGGTGAACGGGGTCGGGCTGGGCGTCGCCGGCTCGGCCATCGGCACGGTTCTCACCCAAACCCTGATGGCGCTCGCACTCGTCGCCGTCGTCGTCCGGGAGGCCAGGGCAGCGAAGGCGCCGCTGACCCCGCACGCCGCCCTGATCCGGGGCGCCGGGCGGGCCGGCGTGCCGCTGTTCATCCGGACGCTGACCCTGCGGCTGGCGATCATCGTGACGACCGTGGTGGCCACCCGGCAGGGCGTGGTTGCGCTCGCCGCCCAGCAGGTGGTGCTGGCCATCTGGAACTTCCTCGCCCTCGGACTCGACGCCCTCGCGATCGCCGCGCAGGCCCTCACCGGCAAGGCACTCGGCAAAGGCGACCGGGCGGCGGCCCGCGCGCTGACCAGGGCGATGCTCCGCTGGGGCGTCTGGGCCGGCGTGGCGATCGGGATTGCTGTGCTGGTGATCCATGCCGTCGCCGGGAGCGCGTTCTCGCCCGATCCCGAGGTCCGCGCGGCAGTGGCCGCCGCGCTGATCGTGGTCGCGATCTCCCAGCCGCTGTCCGGCTGGGTGTTCGTGCTGGACGGTGTGCTGATCGGCGCCGGGGACGGCGTCTACCTCGCGGCGGCCGGCGTCATCACGCTGGTGGTGTACCTGCCTGCAGCCGTCGCCGTGGCGGTGTTCGCACCGGGCGGCGCGGCCGGGTTGGTGTGGTTGTGGGTGGCGTTCACCGTGGCGTTCATGGGCGCGAGGGCGGTGACGCTGGGTGTGCGGTATCGCGGTGATCGATGGTTGGTGACGGGAGCGGCCCGCTGAGCCGGCCCCGGCGTGCCAGCACGGTGCGTGCGTGTGCTCGACTGGACCCATGGAAACCACAGCAGTCGTGGCAGTCACCGGTGGCAGCGGCAAGCTCGGCCGGGCCGTCGTCGCCGACCTGCTCGAAAACGCTTACACCGTCATCAATCTCGACCGGACACCTGGGCCGGAGTCGGACGCGATGTTCGTCCGGGTGGATCTGACCGATTACGGGCAGACCGTCGCCGCCTTACAGGGCGTCGATGACCGTTATGAGAAGATCGACGCCGTCGTGCATCTCGCGGCGATCCCGGCGCCGGGCCTGACAACCAACTCCGCGACCTTCGAGAACAACATCACCGGTACCTACCACGTGTTCGAGGCGGCCCGGGCGGCGGGCATCAAGACCATCGTGTGGGCGTCCAGCGAAACGGTACTGGGCCTGCCGTTCGGCCCCGCGTCGCCGCCGCCGTACATCCCGGTCGACGAGGAGTACCACCCCCGGCCGAATTCCGCGTACTCGCTGGCCAAGACGCTGGAAGAGGAGATGGCGCATCAGTACTGCCGGTGGGATCCGGAGTTGTCGATGACCGGGTTGCGGTTCTCCAATGTCATGGAACCGGCCGATTACGCCGACTTCCCCGCCTACGACATCGATCCCGCCACGCGGGTGTGGAACCTGTGGGGCTACATCGACGCCCGGGACGGTGCCCAGGCGGTGCGGTTGGCGCTGCAGGCGTCCCGGCCCGGCAAGGACGTCTTCATCGTCGCCAACGCCGACACCGTGATGAGCCGCAGCAGCGCCGAGCTGGCCGCAGAGGTGTTCCCCGACGTGCCGCTGAAGAAGGAGCTGTCCGGAACCGAGACGCTGCTCAGCGTCGACAAGGCCAAGCGGGTCCTGGGTTTCGCACCCCGCTACAGCTGGCGGGATCAGGTGTGAGCCGGGCCGGCCCGGTGACGGGTGCGCTGCTGGCGGGTGGTGTGCTCGCCGGCCCGATCTTCCTGTCCGCGGCGCTGGTCGAGGGCGCCCGGCGACCGGACTGCCGGCCGCTGCGTCACCCGGTCAGTTCACTGGCCCTCGGGCGGCGCAGCGGTCGGCCTGGCGTCCGCGGGCTTCGGTCAGCACCCCCGGCTGGTCGAGCGGGCCGGGCTGTTCCAGCGGACGTTCATCTGCACGACGTTCGGCTGGCTGACCGCGCTCAGCGCGCGCCGGCTGCTGGATCGGAGGCGGGGAGATCGGACGCGGCCGGATCGGCGGCGCTGAGGTCGGCGACGGACTTGTCCGGCCGCAGGCCCCGCCAGCTCGGTGCCCGCAACCTGCCCTCCGGCGTCCACTCTGTGTAGGTGACCTCGCCGACGAGCGTCGGCGCGACCCAGTTCGCGTCCCGGGCGTCCACCCGCGGGACCGTGTCGGCGACCGGAGACGTGCTGCGGTGCAGCGGTTCCAGGATGCCCATCAGCTGATCGAGCACCGCGTCGGTGAAGCCGGTGCCGACCCTGCCGGCGTACCGCAGCCGGCCGCCGGCATCAGGCACGGCCACCAGCAATGCGCCCAGTGACCCGGCCCGACGGCCGGCTCCCGGTCGCCAGCCGACCACGACCACCTCGACATCGGTGAAGTTCTTGATCTTCAGCCAGCTGCGGGATCGCTTGCCCGGCAAGTACACCGACTCCGCCCGCTTCGCGACGATGCCCTCCCACTTGTGATCAACGCTGTGCTGCAACGCCTCTGCCACCGGCCCCGGTAGCTGTTCCGGCACGCTGCACACGTCCCCGGTCAGCGGGAGCACCTGCAGAATCCGGCGGCGGTCGTCGTACCGCTTGTTCAGCAACGACACCCCGTCCAGGTGCAGCACGTCGAACACCCAGAACTGCACCGCGACGCTCTGCCGGACGCGGGCGACGTCACGGGCGGCGGCCAGGTTCATCCGTTGCTGCAGCCGGTGGAAGCTGGTGCGGCCCTTCTCGTCCAGCGCGACGATCTCACCGTCGAGCACGCCGGTGTGCCCGGCCAGCAGCTCGGTCAGCACCTGCAGTTCCGGATACGCGTGGGTGAAGTCGTTGCCGGCGCGGCTGCGCAACTGCAGCCCGCGACTGCCGAACGTGGCGATGGCCCGGATGCCGTCCCACTTTCCCTCGAAGCGCCAGCCCCCGTCGTCGGTGATCTGGTCGGCGGTGGCCGCGGTGGCCAGCATCGGTGCCAGGTCGGCGGGCGGGTCGGGCAGACCCGGGGCCGCCGGGCGAGATTCGACCTCGGCGGTCTCCGTCCGCAGGTACGCGGGACCGTCGGGGGTCTGGTCCTTCATCCGGTGCATCAACCAGGAATTGTCCTTGGTCCGGATCAGCACGTAACGGCCGCGGGCCTTCTCGCCGTGCAGCACGATCATGATCTCGTCGTCGCGCCACTTCTCGGTGGAATAGGTGCCGGCGTCCCAGATCGTGACGGTGCCGCCACCGTATTCGCCGCGCGGGATGATGCCGGCGAAGTCCGCGTAGTCGAGCGGATGATCCTCGGTCTGCACTGCGAGCCGGTTCTGCCCGGTATCCGGCGGGATGTTCTTCGGCACTGCCCACGACACCAGAACGCCGCCCCGCTCCAACCGGAAGTCGTAGTGCAACCGGCGGGCGTGGTGCTCCTGGATGACGAACGTGTTGTCGTTGCCGTGCGGCAGGAATCCCGGTTCCGGCACCGGCTCAGGGGTTTTCGCCGCCGACCGCATCGAGCGGTACCGGTCCAGCTTGTGGTCGCGGACGCCCCGGGACCGGGTCTCGGCGCCGTCGTTGTCACCGGTCTCCAGCCCCTGCATCGGATCGGGCGCCCGGGACAGCAACTCGAGCACCTCGCGGTAATCGAGGTGCCGGAGGTCCGGGTCGGCCAGTTCCTCCCAGGTTCGCGGCGCGGCGACGGTGGGCCGGTCCCGGCCGCGTAGCGAGTACGGCGCGATGGTGGTCTTGGAGGCGTTGTTCTGCGACCAGTCGATGAAGATCTTCCCCGGCCGCAGCGCCTTCGCCATCTTCGAGACGACCTGGCCCGGCATGTCGGTCTCGATCGCCTCGGCGATCTCCCGGGCGAATTCCGACGCCTCGTCGGACGTCATCGACCCGTCCAGCCGGGCGTACAGGTGAATGCCCTTGGAACCACTGGTCACCGGGACGAGCGGGCCGTCGATGCGCGCCCGTACGGCGCGGGCCACCACGGCGCAGTCGGCGAGGCCCACTCCCGGCCCGGGGTCGAGGTCGAACACCACCCGGTCGGGCCGGACGTCACCGATCCGATCTCCACCGGAGTCCTCGTCCGGATCGTGGTCGGGAAAACGCCACTGCGGGACATGCAGTTCCAGGGCGGCGATCTGACCGAACCAGGCCAGCGTCGCGGGTGAATCGACGACCGGGTACTCCTTGGGCCCGTCGGAATGCCGAATGACCCGTCGGGTCACCCACGACGGTGCGCCCTTGCCGATGTCCTTGTGGAAGAAAGGCGTGGTGGTGACGCCGTCGGGCCATCGCTTGCGGGTCACCGGCCGCCCGGCGAGGTGCGGGATCATGGCATGCGCGACTTCGGCGTAATAGGCGATGACGTCCGATTTCGTGGTGCCGGTTTCCGGATAGAACACCTTGCGCAGCCGGGTCAGTGCGAGTCGGTGGCCGGCGAGCTCGATCGTCGCCGCATCGCCCGCCACGCCGCACACCTCCTGTTGATCTTCGCTCGCTACCCGTGAACACCGGAGTATCTGTCTGGCTCGGCCCACCGGGAAGGTCCATCATGGGCACATGCGATCGATCTGGAAAGGTTCCGTGGCGTTCGGACTGGTCAACGTCCCGGTCAAGGTGTACGCCGCGACCGAGGAGAAGGATGTCCGTTTCCACCAGGTCCATGCGCAGGACGGTGGCCGGATTCGCTACAAGCGGGTCTGCGAACTGGACGGCGAGGTCGTCGAATACGCCGACATCGCCAAGGCGTACGAAAGCGACGACGGCCGCACCATCATTCTCACCGATGACGATTTCGCCCAGCTCCCGGTGAATGCCAGCCGGGAGATCGAGGTGTCGAGCTTCGTGCCGGCCGATCAGATCGACCCGATGTATTTCGACAAGAGCTATTACCTGGAGCCGGCCTCGTCGTCGACCAAGGCCTACAAGCTGCTGCTGCGCACGCTGGAGCAGACCGACCGCATCGCGATCGTCAATTTCGCGCTGCGGCAGAAGACGCGGCTCGCGGCGATGCGGGTGCGGGACGACGTGCTGGTGATCCAGACACTGCTGTGGCCCGACGAGGTACGGGCCGCCGAATTCCCGTCGCTGGACGACTCGGTGACGATCAAGCCGGCCGAGCTGAAGATGGCCTCCATGCTGGTGGAGAGCTTCGCCGACGACTTCCGCCCGGAGGACTACACCGATGAGTACCGCGAGGAGCTGCAGCAGCTGATCGAGGCGAAACTCGAAGGCGGCGAGGCGTTCCCGACTCCGGAGAAGGAGGAGGAGGGCGAGGACGCCGAGGTGGTCGACCTTCTCGCCGCCCTGCAGCGCAGCGTGGAGCGGCACAAGGCCGAAGCCGGTGGGTCCGCCCGGACCAGCCGCTCGAAGGCGAAGTCCGACGGCGACAGTGCCAAGGACACCGCGAAGGACGGTGCCAAGAACGGCACGAAGGCCGGCAGCAAGGACGACGACGGCCCTGCCAGCTCGAAACCGAAGACCACCACTCGGACCGCCCGGAAGCCGCGCACCAAGGCCGCCGGCTGAACCGTGGCCGAGCGGGCGGACAGGCCCTACTCCAGCGTCCGCTGCGCGGCGTGCTGCACCACGTCGGTCAACCGGCCGCGGCGGCCGAACTCGCCCCGCTGCAGGTCCGCTCCGGTGCCGGTGCGGCGCAGCCGGTCGAGTTGCTCGAGCACGAAGTCGACGTCACCGTTCTCGCGCAGTGCGGCGAGCGCGTGCTCGACCAGGCCGTCGACCAGCGCCCAGGCCGGGGTGAGTTCGCGCGTCCGGTAGTCGAACAGCGTGTCCGACAGCCCGAACCGGGCGGCCCGCCAGATGGCGCCGCGCAGCACGTCGACCCGGATCACCGGCGCCGGCCGGCCGTGCCGCCACTCGACGGCGGCCGTATCGACCAGACCCCTTGCCAGCGCGGCGATCAGCGCCGCGTCACGGACGTCGGTGCAGACGTCCGGCACCCGGATCTCCACCGTCGGGTAGCGCGCCGACAGCCGGGCGTCGAAATAGATCATGCCGTCGTCCATGGCAGCGCCGGTGGCCAGCAGTTCGGCGATCGCCCGCTGGTAGCCGCCGATGTCACCGAACGGGTCGGTGGGTCCCGCTGTCGGCCACTGACCCCAGACGATGGACCGGTAGCTGGCGTAGCCGGTGTCCTTGCCTTGCCAGAACGGTGAATTCCCGGACAGCGCGGTCAGCACGGGCAGCCAGCCGCGGATGCGGTCCAGCGCGGCCACCCCCTCCTCGGGAGAGTCGATGGAGACGTGCACGTGCTGGCCGCAGGTCAGCTGCTCCTGCGCGATCAACCCGAAGGTCTGCACCATCCGCTCGTACCGCTCGTCCGGGGTGGCGGTGGGTCGCACCTTGAACGGGTTGGTGGCGATCGCCACGACGTGCACGCCGGTGCTGCCGGCGGCGGAGGCCAGTGCCCGGCGAAGACCCAGCAGGTCCTGCTGCAGCGCACCGATCTCCGTGGTCGGCGACGAGCCGATCTCGGCCTGCTCCATCTTGAACTCGTGCTCGACGCGGCTGTCCGCGCCCATCCATTCCTGCGCGGCCTCCAGTACGTCCGCCCCCGCCGACGCCGGTCGCCCGTCGAAGGGGTTGACCAGCATCAATTCCTCTTCGACACCCACGGTCCGCTTCGCCACCGGGACAGTGTGCCCCCCGATTGTTTCGGAATTCGCACCCGACCGTTTTGCGCCTTTTCGGCTGCCGCGGGAGCATTTCTCCATGAGCAGCGACTACCGGTTCTTCACCGTGTGGCGGGTGGCGGGCACCGTGGGCGAGGTGATGGAGGTGCTCGGTGAGTCGGAGTCGCTGCCCCGCTGGTGGCCGTCGGTGTACCTGGCGGTGAACCCGGTCCGGGACGCCGGGCCGGACGGAACGGGCGCCGTCGTGGACCTGTTCACCAAGGGTTGGCTGCCGTACACGCTGCGCTGGGCGTTGACGATCACCGAACCGATCACCGAGACGGGGTTCGCCCTGACGGCGGCCGGTGACCTGATCGGATCGGGCCGCTGGACCTTCACCGTCGACGGTCCCGAGGTGGTGGTCACCTACGACTGGCGCGTCCACGCCGCGAAACCATTGCTGCGCAGGCTCAGTTGGCTGCTGCGGCCCGCCTTCGCGGCGAACCACCGGTGGGCGATGGCCCGCGGCGAGGAGAGTCTGCGGCTGGAGATGCGGCGCAGACGGGTCGCGCGCGGGAACGGCATCGGCCCGGTGCCCGCCCCGCCGGGGCCCACGTTCGCCTGGCTGTCGCGCCGACACACCGACCCGTTCGCGGTGAGCCGGGCGTCGTGAATCGCGCGCTCCCGGCGACCCGGGTGCTGTCCGCCGGCTTCGTGCTCATGGCGGGGGCCGCGGGGATCAGCGAGCGCTGAGCACCGCGTGTGCCGCGTCCGCGACCGCCGCGTCGTCGGCGGGATCGTTGCTGCCGCCCACCCCGACGCCGCCGACCACCGTGCCGCCGTGCCGCAGCACCCGGCCGCCGGGAAAGACATTGACCGGCCACGGCACGCCCGCGGTGAGCGCGGCGATCACCGGCGCACCCGCCGGGACGCCGCCGGTGTCGGCGCCCAGCCAGACCGCGGTGCGCGCCTTGGACAGCGCACTGTCCGCAGCGGCGACCGTCGCTGACGGCTGCCGCAGGTGCAGCAGGACGTGCCCACCGTCGTCGGTGATGCAGATGGCGAAGCCGCCGCTCGGGCGGTCATCCGTTGCGCGCCGGCCGGCGAGGGCCTTCTCCGCGGCGGCGAGCAGGTCGGTGGTGCTGAACGGCGTCATGGGTTCCTCCGTGCTGGTCGCAGCGTTGCTCCTAGGCGGACTAGTCCTGGCAGGACTAGTTCCGCGAGGACCATATGCTGCGCCCGCGGCCGATGGCAACGGCCGTGCGGAAAGCGGACACAGACACCACGCGACGGGAGAACCCCATGGCATCGGACCGGGGTATCGCCGGTTGGCTGGCGCTGGGCCTGCTGCTGGACGGGCCGGCCAGCGGCTACGACCTGTGGCACCGCGCCGAGCGCTCGGTCGCCCACTTCTGGCCGGTCACCCGTTCCGCGCTGTACGCCGAGTTGCCCCGGCTCGAGGAGCGCGGGTGGACCACGTCGACCGAGGTACCGCAACAGGGCTACCCCACCAAGCGGGTCTATGCCGTCACCGAGAACGGCCGGTCCGCGTTCGTGGAGTGGTTGACCAGCGTCGAGCTGGTCGAGCGACCGCGTCATCCCCAACAGCTACTGCTGTTCTTCGCCGCCCATGCCCCTGCGGCGCACGCCGGTCGGCTGCTGGAGGCATGGCGCAGCCGTGCGGAGGAGACCGTCGAGCGGTGCCGGGAGATTCTCGGCGCCAAGGGGCTCGACGCCGACGGCCCCGCGTTCGAAACACCCCGGGATCCAAGGCTTCTCACGGCCCTGTTCGGCCTGCGCCGGGCCAGGTCGGACCTGGCCTTCCTCGACGAGATCACCACGGTGCTGACCGAACCCGCCTCCGGGACGGGGTATCCGCAACAGTTACAGTGACGAAACGACAACAGGACAGGCAGGTCGATGGCACCGGCGAACGAGCTCGGCAAGGGCAACGGCGGCGAATTCATCCGCGATTCCCGTTACATCACAACCCGAATCACCGCCGACGGCCGTGACGGTTACCCGGTCGAGCCCGGCCGGTACCGGCTGGTGGTGTCCCGGGCCTGCCCCTGGGCGAACCGCTCGACGATCGTGCGGCGCCTGCTCGGCCTGGAAAGCGTGATCTCACTGGGCGTGTGCGGCCCGACGCACGACGAGCGCAGTTGGACGTTCGACCTCGACCCCGGTGGTGTCGACCCGGTGCTCGGCATCGAGCGGCTGCAGCAGGCCTACCTCGCGCGCGACCCGCAGTACCCGCTCGGCATCACGGTTCCCGCCATGGTCGAGGTCGCCACCGGCCAGGTGGTGACGAACAACTACCCGCAGATCACCCTCGACCTGTCCACGCAGTGGCGGGAGTTCCACCGCGCGGGCGCGCCCGATCTGTACCCGGAGCCGCTGCGCGAGGAGATCGACGCCGTCAACGATGTCGTGTTCCGCGACGTGAACAACGGGGTGTACCGGTGCGGCTTCGCCGGCGCGCAGGAGGGGTACGACCGCGCCTACGACCGGCTCTTCGACCGGCTGGACTGGCTGTCGGAACGGTTGCGGGACCGGCGTTTCCTGGTGGGCGACACGATCACCGAGGCCGACGTGCGACTGTTCACCACACTGGCGCGGTTCGACGCGGTGTACCACGGCCACTTCAAGTGCAACCGCAGCAAGCTCAGCGAGATGCCGGTGTTGTGGGCGTACGCCCGAGACCTGTTCCAGACGCCGGGTTTCGGCGACACCATCGACTTCGTGCAGATCAAGAAGCACTACTACATCGTGCACACCAACATCAACCCGACACAGATCGTTCCGAAGGGGCCGGACCTGTCGAACTGGTTCACCCCGCACGGTCGGGAGGCGCTCGGCGGGCGCCCGTTCGGGGACGGCACCCCGCCGGGCCCGCCGGTCGACGAGATGCTGACCGCGTCCTGGTCGTGGTCCGGGCAGCGCGTGGATCAGCCGGTCGGCACCGCCTGATCGACGCCGGCGATCTGGCTCAGCACCCGCACGAGCGACGGCTTCTCCGGTGTCGACCCGAAACCGAAGCGGACCGGCGGGCTGACCGGTTGCAGCTCACCGAGATCGACACCGTCGAGCCGCGCGCTGACCGATCCGATGCGGTGCAGATCCATCGCCCCGTACCACTCCTTGGCGCCGCCTCCCGCCTTGCCGCGGGTGCGCACCCCGTCCATCACCAGCTTGGCGACCGGGTCCTGCACGCTCGCCCACCACCGGGCGCGCGCCAGCCGGCGGGGCACGGCCAGCAGCACCCAGCCCAGCGGCGGGCGGTCGCCGACGTCGAACGTCAGGGCCAGCTCGTCACTGCTGACCATCCACTTCTTGCCGTCCCGCACCCGCAGCACGGGCGTCACCCGGACCTCGTCGAACTGGTACAGGGTGGCGATGAAGTCGGCCAGCTCCCGGGTGGGCGCCAGCAAAATCCGGTGACCGTCGGGCCGCTCGATCATGACGTCGGTGACCGACCCGTACGGCGACAGCGGCCACATTCCGACGATCAGCCGGGTACCGGAGGTGGTTCCCATGCCGGCGATGGCACCGTCGAACTTCAGCATGCCGTCCACCGTAAATCAGCGGGCCGACGGCCGAACGCGCCGTGGGTCAGCGCGGGGCGTTCACCTGATCCGCCGCGACCACGACGTGCCGCACCGGGACCCCGAACTGCTTGCGGGCCCGCTCGACCACGTCCTGGCGGAGCCACCCGGAGTGGCCATGGGTGTGCGTGGAGATGACGATCCGGTCCGGCGAGAACTCCTTCACCGCCTGCTCCAGCGCGTGCATCGGCCGGTGGTCACCGAGCTCGCCGTCGGCGTGCAGCCCCTCGCCGCGCAGGATCTCCAGGGTCGAGTCGAGCCGCTGCTGCGCGGCCTTGGTGGTCTCCTCCCAGACCCACACGGCGCCGGAATGCTCCGCCTGACCGGTGTCCACCGGGTTCGCCGGCACGCACACGAAGTACTCCGCCTTACCCTCGGAATCGATCGCCCGCAGGGTGTCCAGCAGTTCGGTGGCACCCACCGTCTGGTTGGCCAGCACCAGCACCTTGCGGCCGCCGGCCGCGGCCGGGGCGTCGTCGAAGTCCTTGCCGACCGACCCGCCCCGCCACCGGGTGACGGCGTACAGCCCGAGCACGACGACGAAGGCCAGCAGGCTGAGCAGCAGCTGGGAGCGGGCGGCGTCGTCGATGTACATCAGCACCAGCACGCCGACCATGGCTGCGATGGTGGCGATCGTCAGTACCGGATACAGCCACATCTTGACCTGGAGTTTGTCCGCCGGCGTGCGGCGTCGCAGCACCAACTGCGAGACGGCGATCAGGATGTAAACGAAGAGGATGATGGCGCCGGAGGAGTTGAGCAGGAACGCGAAGACGGTGTCCGGGGACACCGCGGCCGCGATGACGCACAGGAACCCGACGATGGTCGACACCAGGATCGCCACCATCGGGACGCCACGACGCGTGACGGTGATGAACGAGACCGGGGCCTCCCGGCGCGCGGCCAGCACGAACAGCATGCGGGACGCGGTGTACAGACCGGAGTTCAGGCAGGACAGCACAGCGGTCAGCACCACGGCGTTCATCACGTGGTCGGCGTACGGGATGCCCATCTGGGTCAGCGCGCTGACGTAGGGCGACGTGCCGGACTCGTTGGAGTTCCACGGCAGGATCACGCACAGCAGGAAGATCGAGCCGACGAAGAAGATGGCGATGCGGGTGATCACCGAGTTGGTGGCCTTCGCGATCGACCGTGCCGGGTCCTTCGATTCCGCGGCGGCGACGGTGGCGATCTCCGCGCCCACCATGGAGAAGATGACCACCACGATGCTGCTGAAGATGGCGCCGATGCCGAGCGGGAACAAACCGCCCTGCGAAGTGAGATTCGAGAAATCGATGTCCTTGTCGGGCCAGATGCCCAGCACATACAGCGTTCCGAGCACCATGAATGCCACGATCGCGAACACCTTGATACCGGCGAACCAGAATTCGAATTCACCGTACGAGCGCACCGAGAAAAGGTTGGTCGCCGTCATCAGGACCATCAGCCCGAGGGAGAGCAGCCACAGCGGCGCGTCGACCCAATAGGTGATGATCTTGGCCCCGGCGACCGCCTCGAAGCCGACCACGATGACCCAGAAGTACCAGTACAACCAGCCGACGGAGAACCCCGCCCAGCCGCCCATGGCGCGCCGCGCGTAGTCGGCGAACGAGCCGGTCGACGGGCTGGCCACTGCCATTTCGCCGAGCATCCGCATCACCATGATGATCAGCACACCGGTGATCGCGTAGGTCAACCACGCCGCGGGACCGGTGTCCAGGATGACCACGCCCGATCCGACGAACAGCCCCGCCCCGATCACCCCACCGATGGCGATCATCGTCAGGTGCCGTTGATTCAGCCCCTTGTGCAGCTCTGCCGGTGCAGCCACGTCGTACTCCTTCAAGTCGCGAAACCGCCACAGACGCAGTTTTTGCCTGCGACGAAACAATGCACCGCATACACCTGCACGGCAAGGGGAGGAAACACACCGGAAACAGCGGGCGAGGTAACGATCTCGACTCAACCGGACAATGCGGCCGAAAGGATGAAATAGCGGAGAAAATGCGCGTCAGGTGAGCGCGCTCCCGGACACGGCGAACAACGCGACGGCGATCAGCGCCGTCACGATGACGACGAGGAAGAGCGCCCGACTGCGTGGCCGGCGCACCGCCACCGCCACCCCTACACCGGCGAGCGCGACCAGCGCGGCTGCGGCCGGCCACCGCCACCCGCCGACCGCCCCGCCGCCGGTGGTGCCGAACAACACCACCAGGCACGCTGCGCACAGCAGCACCGGGCAGGTCACCGCGGTGGCCCGGGCGCCGATCCGGTGCGGCAACCCCTGCACCCCGTTGTCCACGTCGTCGTCGAGGTCGGGCAGCACGTTCGCCAGGTGTGCCGACACCCCGAACAGCGCGCCCATCACCATCGCCCACGGCGCCGGCCACGCCGGGTCCGGCGCAGACAGGGTCGCCACCGCCGGCAGGATGCCGAACGCGATGGCGTACGGCACGAACGACGCCGCGGTGGCCTTGAGGCCGAGGTTGTAGGCCCAGCCGCACGCGACCACCGTCAACGCCGCCAGGCCGGGCAGCCAGCCGAGGGCCAGCGAAAGAATCCCGGCCGCGACCAGCGCGACCGCGGCAGCGACGCCGACCGTTCGCGGCGAGACCGACCCGCGGGCCACCGGTTTGTCGGCGCGCGCGGTGGCCCGGTCGCGGGCGGCGTCGATGGCGTCGTTCGACCAACCGATCGACAACTGGCCGGCGAAGACGGCCGCGACCATCAACGCCGCTCGGCCCAACGACAGACCGGCCAGCGCCGCGAGGCCGGCACTGATCGCGGTGACGGCAATCGTCGGGATGGGATGACAGGACAGGGCGAGGGCGCGCACCGTTGCCGGCACCACGGACGCCGCCGGCCGACGCTCCGTCACCGCGATCCCCCCTCTGCTCGTCGCCGAGTCGGCATACCGGACACCCGTGACAACACAACGTCGCAGGTGACAGCACTGCGTGCCACTCGCGGACCCGGTCGTCATCGACAGGACCGGCACCGGCAGGGCGACGTCGGTGCCACCGTACTGTGGCCTGCATGACCTGCCTCGCGGCCGTGCACGCAGTCCTCCCGCCCCACCGTTACCCGCAGGACAAGATCACCGAGGCCGTCGCCGAGCAGGTCCTGCAGGACGGCGCCAACCACGAGGTGGTGCGGCGGATCCACACCAACACCCGGGTCGGCAGCCGCTACCTCGCCCTGCCGCTGGACCAGTACGGCCAGCTCGGCGGGTTCACCGAGGCCAACAACACCTTCCTCGAGGTGGCCGTGGACCTCGGGGTGCGCGCGGTGACCGGCGCCCTGGAGCAGGCCGGCATGACGGCGGACGAGGTCGACGTCATCTTCTCCACCACGGTGACCGGGCTCGCGGTGCCGTCCCTGGAGGCCCGGATCGCGGCGCGGGTCGGTTTCCGCCGGGACATCAAGCGCGTGCCGCTCTTCGGCCTGGGCTGCGTCGCCGGCGCGGCGGGCATCGGCCGGATGCACGACTACCTGCGGGGCTGGCCGGACCACGTCGGCATCCTGCTCGCCGTGGAGCTGTGCTCGCTGACTGTGCAGCGCGGCGACACCTCGATGGCCAACCTGGTGGCGTCCGGGCTGTTCGGTGACGGGGCCGCAGCTGTCGTCGCGGTCGGCGCGGACCGGGCCGACCGGCTCGGCACGGCCGGCCCGCGGGTGGTGGCCAGCCGCAGCCACCTCTACCCCGACACCGAGGGCGTGATGGGCTGGGACATCGGTTCGAACGGCTTCGGGATCGTGCTGACCGCCGAGGTGCCCGATCTGGTGCACAAATATCTCGGCACCGACATCCGCGACATGCTCGCCGCGCACGACCTGACAGTGGCCGACATCGGCGCCTGGGTCTCGCATCCCGGCGGCCCCAAGATCATCGAGGCGATCGAGGAGGAGCTCGGTGTCGGCCCGGAGGCGCTGGAGATGACCTGGCGGTCACTGGCCGAGATCGGCAACCTGTCGTCGGCGTCAGTGCTGCACGTGCTGCGCGACACCCTGCGCGACCGGCCGCCGCCGGCCGGCAGCCCGGGTGTGCTGATGGCGATGGGTCCGGGGTTCGCCTCCGAGCTGGTGCTGCTGCGCTGGTAGCCCGCCGGGTGCGGCACCATGGTGCTGTCCCGCTGTCCCCCGGCGGGGTGAGGTCGGCGCGAAGGGATACGGCTTGATCGCGTACACGCTGTTCGTGCTGGCGGTCGGCGTCGAGCGCATCGTCGAACTCGTGGTGTCCAAGCGGAATCTCGCGTGGGCGTTCCGGCACGGCGGCCGGGAATACGGCCGGGGGCACTACCCGGCGATGGTCGCGCTGCATTTCTCGCTGCTCGTCGGCTGCATCGCCGAGGTGTGGTTGCTGGACCGCCCGTTCTTCCCGGTGCTGGGCTGGACGATGGTCGCCGTGGTACTGGCCGCGCAGGGCCTTCGCTGGTGGTGCATCACCACCCTCGGGCATCGGTGGAACACGCTGATCGTCGTCGTGCCAGGCCTGCCGCTGGTCGACCGCGGGCCGTACCGGTGGTTGCGTCACCCCAACTACGTCGCGGTGGTGGTCGAGGGCATCGCCCTGCCGATGGTGCACACCGCCTGGATCACCGCCGTCACCTTCACCGTGTTGAACGCCGTCCTGCTCCGGGTCCGCATCCGCGAAGAGGAGCGGGCGCTGCAGCTGGCGCTCGCCGCCCCGGCACAGTCCGAGGCCGGGTCGCGACCGTGATCGACGTACTGGTCGCCGGGGCCGGGCCCGCCGGGCTCGCCACCGCGCTGCACGCCGCGCGGGCCGGACTCGACGTCACGGTGGTGGACCCCCGAACCGGGGCCATCGACAAGGCCTGCGGCGAGGGGTTGATGCCCGGCGCGGTGACGGCACTGCGGTCGCTGGGTGTCGAGCCGCCGGGCGTCCCGTTCCGCGGCATCGGCTACTTCGGCCCCGGCCATCAGGCGACATCCATTTTCCGGTCGGGGCCGGGCATCGGCTCCCGGCGCACCGACCTGCATGCCGCGCTGCTGACGGCGGTGCGGGCCGCGGGGGTCACCGTGCTGCCCGGCCGCGCGCGCGGTGTCGAGCAGGACGAGACCCGGGTGCGCGCCGCCGGTCTCACCGCCCGCTACCTGGTCGCGGCGGACGGCCTGCACTCCCCCGTCGCCCGTTCACTTCAGCTGGACCGGCCGGCCCGGGCGCGGCGTCCGCGGTGGGGACTGCGCCGGCACTACGCCGTGGCGCCGTGGACCGACCTGGTGCAGGTGCACTGGTCGGAACGGTCGGAGGCGTACGTGACACCGGTGGCCGACAACCTGGTCGGCATCGCCGTGCTCAGCGGCGACCGTGCGCCGTTCGACGAGCAGCTGTCCCGCTTCCCGGTCCTCGCCGGGCGGGTCGCCGGCGCGGAGGGTGGCGGCGTCCGCGGAGCCGGTCCCCTGCGGCGACGCACCAGCCGCCGGGTGGCCGGCCGGGTGCTGCTCGTCGGAGACGCCGCCGGGTATGTCGACGCGCTGACCGGCGAGGGCATCGCGGTATCGCTCGCCTGCGCAGGCGCCCTGGTGCGGTGCCTGGCCACCGGCCGCCCGGCCGACTACGAGGCGGCCTGGTTGCGGCAGTCCCGCCGGTACCGGGCACTGACGTCATCCTTGCTGTGGGCGAGCGGCCGGCCGACCCTGCGCCGGACACTGGTGCCCGCTGCCCAGCGTTTGCCCTGGGTGTTCGACGCGGCGGTCGGCCAGCTCGCCCGCTGAGACCGGAACGGGAGGCGGTGATGAGTCCTACCGTGCCGGCGCCTCCCGCCGTCGACGGGCCGGCCGCGACGCAGGCGATGCTGGCGGCCAAGGTGTCCGTACCGGCCACCCGCAGCACGGTGCTGGTCCGCCCCCGGCTGTTCACCCGGCTCACCGAGGGCGTCGGCGGGCCCTTGACCGTGGTCAGCGCCGCCGCGGGATCGGGCAAGACGACGCTGGTCGCGTCGTGGCTGGCATCCGGCGCCGCACCGGGCCGGGTGGCCTGGCTGACCCTCGACCAGCACGACAACCAGCCCGGCGTGTTCTGGTGGTACGTGGTGCAGTCGTTGCGGCGCAACGGCGTCCGGTTGCCCACCGAGGTGGGCATGCCGCTGCGGCCGGATGAGGTGGAACGGTCCTTCCTCGCCGCGATGGCACTGGCGCTGGCGGACCGCGTCGACCCGGTGCTGCTGGTGCTCGATCAATTCGAGGCGCTCACCAACAAGGCGGTCACCAGCGACCTCGACTACCTGTTGCAGCTGGCGGCCCCGGGACTGCGGCTCGTCGTGATCAGCCGCGCGGATCCCGGTCCTCTCGTGCACCGCCAACTGTTGCGCACCGACGTGGCCGAGATCGGCCCCGCCGACCTGGCATTCGACGAGGGCGAGGCCGCCGCGGTCCTGGGCCAGCACGGCGTCTCGCTGTCCGCCGACGCCCTGGCCGGTCTGCAGCGGCAGGTGCGGGGATGGGCGGCCGGATTGCGGCTCAGCGCGATCGCCATGCAGCGGCAGGTCGACCCCGACGCCTTCGTCGCTGCCCTGCCGGCCAGTGGTACGAGGTTGGCCGACTACCTGGTCGACGAGGTACTGGACGCCCAGAACGAGGAGGTCCGGGAGTTCCTGCTGCAGACCAGCGTGGTCGACAGGGTGTGCGGACCGCTGGCCGAGATGATCACCGGGCGGCCTGACGCCGACATCCTGCTGGACACCATGGTGAGGGCGAACCTGTTGGTGGAGGCGAGCGGGGACAACCCGAGATGGTTCGGGTACCACCCGCTGTTCGCCCAGGTGCTGCGCTCCGAGCTGCGGCGACGCCGGCCGGACACGGTGCCGGCCCTGCACCTGCGGGCCGGTGCCTGGTACGACGAGCAGGGGCTGTTCCCGGATGCCGCGCGGCAGTTCGCCGCCGCCGGGGACTGGTGGGCGGCCTGCCGGGCGGTGGTTCGCCGGCTCGGCGTCGTGCCGCTGCTCGAGGATCGCGCCTCGACGACGCTGACCGAGATCTTCGCGGGCATGCCGGCCCAGCCCGGCTCGGCGATGGAGGCGGCCCTGCACGCAGCGCTCGCGATGGCGTCCCGGGATCTGGTGCGCGCCGCAGCGATGCTCGAACGTGCGGATGCCGGTATGGCACAGGAGGCGGCGGCCGACCGCGGGGCGCTCCGCACGGTGTGCGCGCTGACCCGGGTGGTGCTGGCCCGGGCGCAGTTGGACGCCCGGGCCGCGCAGGCCGCCTGGGAGCAATTCGACGCGGGCCTGTCCACGCTGTCGGTGCCGGGAACCGCTGAGCCGAACGCCCGCGCGCTCGGGTTGTCGGCGCTGGCCGGCACCCAGATGTGGACCGGTGACTTCGCGACAGCCGAAGACACGGTGCACCGGGCGCTCGCGGCCGCCGCCGGTGAGGGCTGCGAGTATTCACGACTGCTGGCCCTGGGCAAGTTGGCGCTGTTCGCCTACCGCAGCGGCCGGTTGCACGACGCCGCCAACTACGGCAGGCAGGCGCTCCGGCTGGCCGAGGAGGCGGGATTACCCAGCCGGCACCGCACCGGTCTGGGCCACCTCGTCCTGTCGGTCGTGGCCTTGGAGTGGAACGACCGGGCGGCCTTCGACCGGCATCTGGACACCGCCGCCGCTACCACGGACGCGCAGCAGGATCCGGTCGTCGGGTTCACGGTCGCGATGACTCTCGCCTTCCGGTGGGGGATCGACGGCCGTCGGGCGGAAGCACTCGCGGTGCTGGACAGCTTGCCGAACAATGTGGGCGGCTCGCCCATCCCGCCGTGGCTGTCCACCCGGGCGGCGATCACCCGAGCGGCGATCAACCTGCGCTGCGGCTCTCCCGAGTTGGCCCGATCCGCCCTGGATCGCGCCGTGGTACGGGGAAGCGAGTGGCGGGTCACCGCTGCGGCAGCGAGCTGCGCCACCGGGGATACGGCCACCGCACTCCAGCTCGTCGAGCCGATTCTCCGCGGCGACGACCCGGCAGTCGACAGCGGCTTGGTGCATGCGTTCCTCCTGGCGGCGCGCATGAGGGTGGACGCCGGCGACCGGGCCGGTGCGCGGCGCTACCTGCAGCAGGCGATCGACCATGCCCGCCCGGAGGAATTGCGCCGCCCGTTCATCGAGGCACGTGGATGGCTGTGGCCGTTGATCTCCGAGTCGCCCGACATCCTGCTGGCTGCTTCGTGGATCGGCCCGTCGATCACCGCCGGGCCGCGGGATCCGGCCGGGCAGCCGTCCGACGTCGCGTCGGCCCTGGTGGAACCGCTGACCGACAGGGAGCGCACCGTGCTGGCGCGGATGGCCCTTGCCATGTCCGTCATCGACATCGCGGCCGACCTGCATGTCTCGGTGAACACCGTCAAGACCCACCAGAAAAGCCTGTACCGCAAGCTCTCCGTGCAGCGCGCCTACGACGCCGTTCGCCGCGGACGGCAGATGCAGATCATCTGACTCGCCCCTGATGCCCGGTGACCGACACCGTCGCTCACCCCACGGGTGGGAGGTGCGGCCGCACGGTTTCGGTGACGGTGGCGGATGGGACCTCAGCCGGCACGCGGAGAGAGGGCGACAGGTGTCCGTCGATGACGAAGGTCGATTTCTGGTGGCTGCGTGCTGGCCGGATCGGCGGACCGCCGGTCGGACTGTCGGCGACCTGATCACCGGCACCGGCCGCGTGCACATCGACCCGCTGGATGCGGCGGCGATCGTGTTGGGACCCGACGGCAGGCTGCGGATCGAGGTCGATCGACCCGGTCCGGTCACGATCAGCGGGATCCTGGGGGCGCTGATCGGAGTGCTGATCAGCGGTCCCGGCTGGCTGATCCTGGGCGGAGGTGTGGTGGAACACCTGGCGGCCGACGCAGTCGACGCCGGTCTGCCACCGGGTCCGGTGCGGAACTTCGGCGGCGCGCTGCTCCCCGGGGCATCCGCGATGATCACCGTGGTGCCGGCCGGCTCGGTACCCGTGCTCGAGCATGAGCTGCACCTGCTGGCGGCCGCCGTGCTCGTCCAGCGGCTGGGCACCCCGGTCGTGCAGCGGACCGGCACGAGGGCCGCCGTCCGGTACGCGGCCGGCGAGGTGCACGGCGATGTCCTCGCCATGCGTACCGCGCCGGCCGTCCCGCCCGCCGGTCCACCGGGACCGACTTTCACATCCCACGGGTGAGCCCGCCGCCCCGCGACCTTCCTACCGTTCGGTCCGTGAACGATCCGGACGGCGTCGAGACGATCACCGCTGCCGATCGCACCCGCGCGGACGCGGACGCGCGGCACCGGCGCGTCCTTGCCCGCGAGCTGCTGGCGAGCGCCATGTACGTGGCGCTGGTGCTGCTGGCGGCCCTGGTCGCCGTGCCGCACGACCGGCTCCCGACGGACGGCGACATCGTCCGGCTGGTGCTCGGCACCGCGGTCGGCCTGCTGCTGGCGCATTGGCTCGCGTTCCGGCTGGCCGCCCGGATCACCGCCGAGGACGGCGGCTGGTCCCCCACCGCCGCGCAGGAGGCCGGCGCCCAGCTGACCGGGGGGTTCGCGGTCGCCCTGCTCGCGTCGGCGCCCTTCGTCCTGCTCGACGGCACGGCGGCGGTGGTGGTGTCGATGTTGATCCTGGCGTCACTGCCGGCCCTGACCGGCGCCCTCATCGCCCGGCTGCGCGGACGCAGCTGGGCCTACGCGGTGAGCGGCGCAGTGGTCGTCATGGCGGTCGCCGTCGGCGTCGTCGCGGTGAAGAACGCCCTCGGGCACTAGGAGCCCCATGTCAGAGACGACCATCGAACCCGACGGCGCGGCCACCGCGGACGCGGCGGCGCCGCTGACACCGCAGTCGCCGGCAGCGGCCCCGCGGCGTACCCGGATCGTCCGTCGCGCACCGGGTTTCGGCGGCACCATCGGCGCGGTGTTGTTCTTCTGCCTGACCCAGACGCCGTCGATGCTGCCGAGGACCTGGCTGCTGCAGGGGGTCGTCTCCGGCCTCACCGCCGCCTTCGGGTACGGGATCGGCGCGTCGATCGGCGCTGCGGCCCGGGCGCTGGGCCCGGCGTCGTGGAGCCGGCGGCCGAGCCGGCGGGCGTGGTGGGTCCTGATCGGTCTCAGCGCCGTGCTGATCGGTGTCTTCCTGCCCCTTGGCCGGACCTGGCAGAACCAGGTCCGCGCGCTGATGGGTATGACCGGCCCGGTGGTCTGGGACGTCGGACTCATCCTGGTCGGCGGCGCCCTGGTCGCGGCCCTGCTCGTGCTGCTGGCCAGGGTGATCCGGCTGGGCAGCCGCCGGCTCGGCCGCACGCTGGGCCGCTTCGTCCCGCGTCGGCTCGCGTACCTCTCCGGTGCCGTGGTGGTGGGCCTGATCGTCGCGGGGTTGGTGCAGGGCGTGCTGTGGGACGGCTTCATCGGCGCGATGAACCGGGTGTCGGCACTCGGCAACGGCGGCACCGCACCGGGTGTCGTGCAACCTGTCGATCCGGCCAGGTCCGGCAGTCCGGCGTCGCTGGCCGCCTGGTCGACGCTGGGCGTGGAGGGCCGGAACTTCGTGGCCACCGGGCCGGACCGGGCCACCTTGAGCAGGTTCAACGGCCAGCCCGCGAAGGAACCGATCCGGGTCTACGCCGGCCTTGACTCCGCCGATTCGCTGCAGGGCGAGGTCGACCTGGCGATCGCCGAGCTGGACCGCACCGGCGCCTGGAACCGCAGCGTGCTGACCGTCATCACCACCACCGGCACCGGCTGGGTCGACCCGGCCGCCGCCGACTCGCTGGAGTACGTCTTCAACGGGGACACGGCGCAGGTCGGCGTCCAGTACTCCTACCTGCCCAGCTGGGTGTCGTTCCTGGTCGACCGCAGCAAGGCGTCGGCGGCGGCGCAGGCGCTGATCACCGCGGTGCGGGCGCGCTGGTTGGACCTGCCGGCGGAGCGGCGGCCGAAGCTGTTCGTGTTCGGCGAGAGCCTGGGCGCGTACGGCACCGACACGGTGTTCGACAGCGTGCAGCAGGTGGTGAGCCGGACCGACGGCGCCCTGCTGGCCGGACCGCCGTTCGCGGACGAGCTGCACCGGCGGATCACCGCGGATCGGGAGCCATCGTCGCCCGTGTGGCTACCGATCGTCGACCAGGGGCGTCAGGTGCGATTCGCGGTCCAACCCGCCGACCTGGCCAACCCCTCCGCGGAGTGGCCGACACCGCGCATGGTGTACCTGCAGAACTCGTCCGATCCCGTGGTGTGGTGGGGTCCGGACCTGATGCTGCACCGCCCGCAGTGGCTGAACGACCCACGCGGACCTGACATCTCGCCGTCGATGCAGTGGATTCCGGTCGTCACGTTCTGGCAGGTCGTGGTGGATCTCGCGTTCGCGCAGGACGTTCCGTTCGGGCACGGCCACCGGTACGGGCCGGACTACGTCGACGGCTGGGTTGCCCTCGGTGCACCGGCCGACTGGACGCAGGCCGACACCGAGGCGCTCCGCGCGATCATCGCCCGGACCGGCTGAGGTCGGCAACACCGGTGGCCCCCCGACGCGTTGCCGAGCTCACCGTCGCCGAACGCCGGCGCGCGACGCTGAAGACGCTGGCGCGCTTCCTGGCGACCTTCTGCGGTGTGATCGCCGCGTATTACGTGCTGCCGTTCGCCGACGCCTCGTCCGACGCGCAGGCGGTGGCGTCGCTGCTGATCGGAGCGGCGTTGTTCGTCGGCCTGATGCTGTGGGAGGTTCGCCGGATCGTCCGGGCCGACCTGCCGGAGCTCCGCTCGGTGGAGGCCATCGCCGTCGCGGTGCCGTTCTTCCTGACCATCTACGCGGGCGCGTATGTCACCCTGTCGGAACTCAGCCCCGGCAGCTTCACCCAGCCGCTGAACCGGACCGCCGCGCTGTACTACTCCATCGTGACGTTCGGAACGGTCGGCTACGGGGACATCGCCCCGGTCAGCGACCTCGCCCGCATCCTGGTCAGCACCCAGGTGCTGGGCGACCTGGTGTTCATCGCCCTGGTGCTGCGCATCGTCGCCGGCGCCGCGCGTGCCGGCCTGCAGCGGCGCGGTGAGCCGGCCGACGGTGAGCCGTCATCCGGTTGACGGTGCGGACTGTTCGGCGTCAGCGACGCCCTTCGGTGCCCGGTGGAACCGCCGCGAGGCGCGTTTGCCACCAGCGCCGGATCCTTTGCCGGAAGCCGGGTCCGGCGGCCGCTGCGCTGCCACCAGGCTGGGCAGGAGTTCGTGGCGCTTCTGGTAGACCTCGCCCAGGCTCAGCACCATCGCACCGACGGGGATCGCGAGCAGAGCCCCCGCCACCCCGAAGAGCGCCGCGCCGAGCAGCACGAATCCGAAGGCGGCCGCCGGGTGGACGTCGACGGCGCGCGAGCTGATCCGCGGCTCGATGGTCAGGTTCTCCACCTGCTGGTACAGGATTCCCCAGGCCAGCGCGGCGATGCCGATCCACGGGCTCGGCGACAGCAGCCCGACGAGCACCGGCAGCACGATCGCGATGTAGGTGCCGATGGTCGGCACGAACTGCGCGACGAACCCGGTCCAGATGGCCAGCGCCAGCCAGGACGGCATGCCGATCAGCGCGAAGACCACCGCGCTGCAGGCGGCGTTGATCGTGGCGAGCACCAGCCGGGCGGCGACGTAGCTGCCCGTCTTCTGCGCTGTGATGTCCCAGACGGTGACCGCGCCGCGCTGCATCCGCTGCGGGAACAGCGAGGCGATCCACAACCGGAAACGGGGACCGTCGGCGGAGAGGTAGAAGGCGAACAGCGCGAACGTGAACAGCCCGAACACCGACCCGACGACGGAGCCCAGCAGGCCGAGCACCCCGCTGAGTACCTTCGTCGCGTAGCCGGCGACCTGCGCCGGATCCAGGTGCAGCGACGCGATGATGGAGCCGACGTCGTAGTTGCTGCCGGTGCGCTGGTTGATCTGCTCGATCACCCGGTCGACCAGATCGGGCAGTCCGCGAAGGAGTTGCACGACCTGGTCGACGAACAGCTGCCCGAACGCGACGACGAACACCACCAGGAACAGCACGAGACCCAGCATCACGATGCCGGTGGCCATCCCCCGGCGCATGTGCCTGGCGAGCCGGTCGACCACGGGCTCGATGGCGATCGCCGCGAACCATGCCATCAGCACGCTGAAGATCACCGATCCGCCGTCGGCCAGGACGAACCTGCCGAACAGCCCGACGGCGATGACGGCCAGCACGGCGAAGCCGACCCGCCAGATGTTGTGCGGGATGAGCGCGACCCGTACGGCGTCGCTCTCGTCGGAGGCCGGGATGGCGTCGGTGCTCATGATCAGGTGACGGTAGGACCGGTGGCGGCGTGCGGCCTCACCCGTGCGGTGTGACCGAGGCCGGGTGCGATGCGGTGCGGTGCGGTGCGGTGTGCGTTGCCCACGGCGTGCGGGACCGGGCGGAGCTGCTACTGCCCCGACGAGGGTCAGCTGCGGCCCTGGGCGAACAGTTCCACCGCCTTGTCGATGCGGCGCTGCCTCGTCTCGGCCGTCTTCGCGCCGTCGATCGCGAGCACGTGCCGCAGCCGGTTGCTGTAGGACAGACCGTCGAAGAACGCCCTGGCCGCCGGTTTCGCGTCGAGCGCGGCCGAAAGATCCTGCGGCACCTGAACTTCGCGTGGCGCGGTGTCCAGTTCCAGGTCCACGGCGACCCGGTCGCCGGCGGTCAGCCCGGCGGCGGCCCGATGTTCGGCGCTGACCGGCAACATGTACCGGCCACCCATGGAGCCGACGCTGGACCGGTAGGTGTGACCGTCGTTGAGCGTCACAGTGACCGCCGGTTTCTTTCCCCCACCCAGCGCCGTCACCACCTCGGCCGGTACCTCGATCCCGGTGGCCGTCCTGCCCGACAATTCCAGCGTCCCGTCGAATCTCACGGTGGGAAGTATGACCACGGTCGCGCTGGTTCGCCGCGCGAACGGCTCGTCACCCGGCCGGCGCAACCGGCGGTCACCGCGGGCACCATCGAAGCACTGCGTGAGCCGCCATGCGGGTGTTAATGTCCCGGCGTGCCGGACGCACTGTCCTTCAGTGTCCTCGGACCGCTCGAGGTGCGGCGACCGGATGGAAGCGCGGTCGACCTCGGGGGTCCGATGCCCCGGCTCGTCCTTGGCCGGTTGCTCCTGGCGGAGGGACGGATCGTCCCGGCCGACGCACTGCTGGAAACGCTGTGGGGTCCGGAACCGCCGGAACGGGCGAATGCCACGCTGCAGACGTACATCTCGCGGCTCCGCCGGGCGTTGGGCACCGACGAATCGAAGGCACTGCGCTACGAGGCGTCCGGCTACCGGCTCGACGTTCCGGCCGGCCGGGTGGACGCCCGCCGGTTCGAGGACCTGGCGGATGAGGGCGCGCGATTGCTGCGCGCCGGTGACCCCGGCGGGGCGGCGCGGCTCCTGCGGGAGGCGCTCGCCCTGTGGCGTGGCAGATTGCTCGGCGACGCCGATGCCGAATTCGTGCGGGCGGCCACCGCACGGTTGGACGAACGCCGGCTGACCGCACAGGAGGACCTGTACGACGCGGTACTGCGCACCGGATCGGCGGCGGCCGTCGTCGCCGACCTGTACGAGGCGGTCGCCGCGTCGCCGCTGCGCGAGCGACTGCGTGGCCTGCTGGCACTGGCGCTGTACCGGTCCGGGCGGCAGGCCGACGCGTTGACCGTGCTCGACCAGGGTCGGCGGATTTTGCGGGACGAACTGGGTCTGGAACCGAGCCGGGAACTGCGTGAGCTGCAGTCGAGGATTCTCGATCAGGACCCGGCACTGGACCGGGCGCCCGAGCGTGTGGCGGACGGTGCCGATCCTGGTGGCGGTGCCGGGAAGGGGACCGGCGGTGCCGAGGGCCGCGCCGGCGATGTCGGCGCCCGACACGAGTCCGACATCGTCACCGGCACGGACGCCGGGACCCGTCCGGCGCAGCTGATCGGCCGCGCCGCCGAACGTCAGGTGCTCGCTTCGGTCGTCGCCGAGGCGTTCGGCGGCGGTGGTTGCCGGTTCCTGGTGATCGAGGGCGAGCCGGGCATCGGCAAGACGACACTGGCCATGGCGGCGGTGGCGCTGGCCGAGGCGTCCGGGGCGGCCTCGTTGACCGCGTCCACTCTGGAGAGCGGGGCGGCACCGGCCTACGGCCCGTGGCTGCAGATGTTCAAGGCAGCCGATCAGCGACCCACCGACCTGCCGGATGCCGCGGGCCGGTGGTTCGACGGCACCGCCCAGGTGCTGGTGGGGACGGCTGCGTCGGTGGTCGCCGCCGCCGTCGCCGACAACGTCGCGGACACCATCACCGCGCTGGCCGGGAACCGCGGACTCGTTGTCCTGCTCGAGGATCTGCAATGGGCGGACCCCGCCTCGCTGGACCTGCTCGGCGGACTCGGCCCCCGGTTGGCGCACGCCCCGGTGCTGTTGGTCACGACCGTGCGGGACCTGGAGGTCGGCCGGGACGACGCCGTCGTCGACGCGCTCGCCCGGATCACCCGCCAGCCCGGTACGCGTCGTGTGCACCTGCGCGGGTTGACGCTGGCCGAGTCCGGGGAGCTGCTCGCCAGGACGGCCGGCGGCCAGATGCCGACCGATGTGGTGGCCGCCGTGCACGCCCGCTCGGAGGGCAACCCGTTCTTCACCACCGAACTCGCCCGGATGCTGGGCGAGCAGGGGCAGTCCGGCGCGGCGGCTGTCCGAGCGACCGCGGTGCCGAACGGTGTGCGGGATGTCCTGCGCCGCAGAGTCAGCCGGCTCCCGGAGGCCACCGCCCGGCTGCTGGAAGTGGCGGCGGTCCTGGGCCGGCAGATCGACCTGGAGCTGCTGGCCACGGTGGCGGGCCGGTCGCTCGACGAGTGCCTCGACGAGATCGAACCGGCGTTGCTGCACCGGTTGCTGGAGGTGCCGTCCGCGGCACCGGGGTCGGTGCGGTTCACCCACGCACTGGTTCGGGAGGCATTGGCGGAGGGCATGTCGACGCTGCGGCAGGCGCGGCTGCACCTGCGCGCCGCCGACGGGATCCTCGCCACGATGGGCGAGAACGACGACACCGCCGAGATCGTTGCCGACCATCTGTGGAACGCGGCGGCCGTCGGGGTCAGCGGGCGGGCCGCGCGGGCGCTGGAACGCGCCGCGCAGGTGGCGCTCAAACGGCAGGCGCTGGTCAGCGCGGAATCGCTGCTGCAGCGTGCCGCCGCGCTGTACAAGGCCGCCGGCGACGCCGGAGCGCTGGCCGAGTTGCGGGTGCTGCGTCAACTCGGGTTCGTCAACGCCGCCCTGCACGGGTACGCGGTCAACGCCGACTCCGACCTGGTTCGCCGCGCCCGCGAGCTGGCGCGGAGCACCGATCGCCCGGACATCCTGCTCGACGTCATCTGGGCGGACTGGGCCGGTTGCGACACCGGCGGTGAGCCCAACCGGGCCGAACGCCTGGTCCAGGAGGCCGAGGTCCTGGTCGCCGGGATGGACGACCCGCTGCTACAGGCCGGCGTCGCCTCGATGCGCGCCTTCAACGAGCGGCACTTCGGGCGGATGCAGAGCGCCTACGAGCAGGTCACCCGGGCGCTCGACAAATTCGAGGAAGCCGGCGACGCGCAGGAGGCGGGTTTCTACCTCAATGGCTACCTGACCAGTCGCGGTTACCGCCAGTGGGTCACCGCGCTGACCAAGGGGGTCGACCGGAGCGAACTGGAACACGAGTATCGCTCCCAGGATCTGCCGTTCGGCCGCATCGTGATCAGCCTCTTCGGGGCGGCTGCCACGCTGGCCGCCGGCGACGAGCCCGGTGTGGCGCTGTTCGCGCAGCGGATGCGGGCCGCCGACCCCGACATGCTGCTGTCGTTCTGGTCGGCGGCCGCGGAGTTGTACTCCGCGGTCAGCCTGCTGCAGCAGCATCAGACGCCGGAGCAGACCGCCGAAGGGCTGGCCTTGCTGGCCCGCGGCCGGGAGCACATGCTGCGGGCCGGCGGCCGCACCATGCTGGCCGGCATTCTCGCGGCCGCCGCGCAGGCCTTGAGCAGAGCCGGCCTGCTCGATGACGCCAGGCAGATGCTGGACGCCGCGCGGCGGGAGGTCGAGCAGACCTGGGAGGCGTCGTACCGGCCGTTCGTCGAGCTCGCGGCCGCCCATCTGGCGGCCGCCGAGGGCGACCCCGAGGAGGCCCAGCGGTTCATCGACGTGGCGACCGCGATCGCGACCGAACACGGGAGCTTCGGTGCGGTGGAACGGATCCAGCGGGAGGGGCTGATGCTGCGCGAGCGGTCAACGGTCTGAGCCGGCTCACGAGGTTCGCTGACCGAGGTTGGTGACCGTTTCGGCCACGTCCGCGAACGCCGCCAGTTGCTGATCGAGCGTGGGGATCCCGGGGAAGGCGACCACCACCTCGTCGGCGCGCGCGTCGACCGCATCCCGCAGGTGGGCGGCCGTGACAGAGCCCGCGGCCGTGCCGTTGATGCGCAGGATCAGCAGCAGTGACGGCGCGGCGGCCCACCATTCGGTCGGGATGCCGCCGGGCACCGGGGCGAGCGGGCTCCAGCCGTCAATCCCGTGGCTCCACTGCGGATCGCCGGTGGCCGGCCCGTCCGAGGTGTCGAGCAGGAGAGCGCCCGGCAGCTCCGCCCGCGCGGCGGCATGCAACCCAGGGCCCGCGCCTACGTAGCGCAGCCTGGAGCCCAGTGCGTTCGCCCAGCTCGGACTTGTCTGCGGCCCAACAGTTTCGGTGATGATCAAACCGACGGGAAGGTGTTGTGCGTGCTCGGTCACGACCAGCAGCTGCCGCACCGACGTGGACCACACCGAGGCGTACTCCAGTTGCTCCGCCGCACGGGCCGTGGCCGCGACCGCCGCGTCCTCGGCGAGCGGGCCGGTGCCCGGCAGGGCGATGCCGAATCGCATGGGTCCTCCTCGTCGAGAGCGGGCGGGTCCGGGCACGCCGCGACCCGGGTGACCCACTGTTCCTCGACGGGCTCAACGGATGCTTGACGCTCGCTGACAGCCGCGCGTCTCGCGAGGCGAGTGGACCGCCAGTCCCGCCGGTCGCGCCCGCCGAGCAAGTCCACGCCAGGCGACACACCGATTCCTCCTGAACTCCACATCGATGGCGGACCTCAGGACGGCGGGGCATCGACTGCACGGATTATGGCGTACGTCCGCTCACTACAACCCGGGCGCGAGGGCACCCGCCGCGGCAGCCAGGCCCTGCCCGAAGACGCCGGAGGTCACGCCCGAAGACTGAGGCGGTCAGATAGTGATCATCATGCCGCCTACGGCCCGTATCGCCCGTTTGAGACCGCATCTTGTCGCACCGACAACACAATGGGGCCTGGCGACACTCCTCATCACGAACGGACCAGCGATAAGCAGGGTCTGTGAGCGCCGAGGTTGTCATCTTGTCCAGCAGCGCGGTCCTGTCCGCTGGCATTACGGCCGCCTTGGCGACGTTGGGATGGTCGCCGCTTCAAGTTGCGCCTGAGGGACTCACTCACTGGTGGCAGTCACTCGACTCGCCCGAGTCCAAGTTGATAGCCATTGCCGATGAGACTGGTGCACTGCCAGACCTCTCACAGTCCGTCGGTGTGGACACGCAGGTCATCGTTGTTGGCGGCCGATGCGCAGCGCGCTCCCTGCTGAAAGCTGTTCAGGACGGTGCAGTTTGCGTCATCGACGGTGACCAACCGCTTCAGGTCGTCACTCGCGCCTTGGATCGAGCACTCCGCCGCAAGCTGTCGGAACCGCGGCCGTCAGCGTCTGCGGCGCTCGCCCGCCAGCTGCAGGAGTCAGATCGCATCGCCAGCCTCACGAAGCGGGAACTGCAGGTACTGGAGGCACTGACCCTAGGGCTCACGGCGGCGGACATCGGCAGACGCAACTTTCTGTCCATGCCAACTGTCCGGAGCCACATACGGGCCGTCCTACACAAACTTGACGTCTCATCACAACTGGCGGCCGTGGCAGTGCATCACCGGTCACGGTGCAAACTCGTCAACTTTGACGATTCACAGACTGTCAACCCTCCATCACAGTGAGTGCACCACAGTATTCGTGGCCGGCAGTCATCAACCTCTCCTCAGATTCCAGGAGGTTCATGCAGAACACCCGAGGCACAGCCCATTCGGAGCCGCTCATTCGTCGCCCGCTCCCCGTTGACAAGAACGAGCTTGCTCGCTTGCCGGCTCATACATGCGCGTTTGCGCGACACGTCAACCCCCCGATACCCACTCCGAGCATTCCGAACACATCTCGGATCGGACACGCAACACCGAACCGCAAACACGAAAGGATTCCCCATGGGAGCTGTATTGAATCGCGCCGTCGCAGCGAATGGCGTGATCGCGTATCAGGATCACGAACAGACCAGCCTCTTTCACTACCTCCCTGCACGCATTGATGCGAGACTTCGCGAAACACTGATCGAATACAGTGTAAGTTATTTCGGCATCAACAAGCGACCATACATGGTGCAGAAGAACGGCGAACGGGACGGCGAAAGCCTCGTCGGTGGAGTTCTGCGGGGCACCGCAGTCCCCGATATCACGGCAGATCAGCGCGACGCGATCAACACAGCGATAAACGACCACTTCTCGATACCGAACTGCAGGCTGGTTCCATTGGAAGTCAGGAACACCACCGTTCAACCGGTCTTCGCCAACGCATATGCTTCTATGGGTACCGGATCTGCCGCAACATTTCCCGCGACCGTGAAGTTCGGCTCATCCTTTGCTTACACCATCTCCACGGGAAACAGCTTGTTCGCACAAATGGTTGCCTCGCAGCGGGCCGGCGACGAAGTGGGCGGCAACTCGCAGGTCGGTGCGAACTTCACTGGGTTCGTGGATTTTTACGGTGACCCCTGGACTGCAACGATTCGGTGCGACCTTTCGGAAGTATGGAAGTACACCCGGACGCAGGTGGACGCCGGCCTCAGCCTTGGTTGGGTCAACCTAGGAACCGACTTGGACAAGATCTCCCGTGCCCTGGTTAATGAGGGAATCGTCAGCATCAAGTACCGAGAGGGCTCAGGCGGTGAGGAATTTGGCCGCCAACTACTTGAGACGACGAAGACTCTTTTCGAAGAGATCAATAAGCAGGTCACGGCAGGCGAAGGACTGTTCCGATTTGAACCGAATCCCGAACCGCAGGCTCCGCCGGAGAATGAGAACAGCCTGATGGCGAGCCTGCTACCGTGGCAGGCTGCCGCCAACCTGAGTTTCGGGTCTGATACTTTTGACCAAGAAATAAGATTCGAGCAGACAGTATCCTTCACCGGCAAGATCGAAGTGCCGGTGAGCTGCTCCATGGCGCTGGCACTTCCATGCAGCCCCTCGACCGAGCAATTCTTCTTCGACATCCAAGAGAATAAGACCGGGTGCATCACTCCGCAAAAGTCTCAAGGCCTGCAGAAGCGTTTGACTGACGAAACTGCAGCCAAGAACGACGAGATCAAATCACTCTATGAGCAGCTCCGCCGGCGCGAGATCACCGCCAAGGAGTACGCCGACTTCAAGGCCGTGCTCAATGACTTCACGTTGACAGAGCATCCGACACTGACTCAGGAAGAAGTCAGCGGGCAATTCGCTGAGATGCGCGAGGCAATGCTCATGCTGACACGATACCGGCGCCTTCGCTCCGGTACGCCAGTATCGGCCAAATAGTCGCTAATGCGCGATATATTTACTTGGGTAACTCAGTGAATTGTGGCCCGGGCGCTGTTCGCGCAGTTGGCACGCGGAGAACGGGAGCTTCCGGAAAGTCTTCGATGCTGTCGAAAACCGAACGCAACGAGTAACGGGACGCGACTTGAGCCATCTTGTGTCCTCCTTACCGCCAGGTCGCGTTCAACGCCGGCGTAGTTCTGGGACGCTGTCTGTGCTCCTATCTGCCACGAATTCACCGTCAGAAAGTGAGGAATCAATGTACACCTATTTCATCATCAGCCCGGGTGCTGAATTCAGCAGTTTTGTCGGATACGCCAAGAATGTTCGCGGCAACTACGTGAAGTTCGGTGATGCCAGCGAATTGCACACGGGGCTGGAATTCGCCATGCGTATCTCACGCACAATCCTGATCTGGGCGTTGCGGCAGTGATGGATTCGACTGTTTTTGCCCGTCCATATCTTGGTACGCGATTGAAGAACTTCATCACGAGCCGCGGCTACGACCCTGTCGGTACGTCCGAGTGGTTTTCCATCACAACACAACAAGCTTGGGGTCTGTTCACGCTGATGACGAAATGGGACCGTAAGACACTCGCGCTAGATGACGAAAGCAAGCTGCAGGTCGACATCGCACAGTATCTCCCGTGATCTGCAGCAGGTGAACGGTCGCGCCGCCGGGATGCGTCCGACGACGGACCGGCTGTCAATGGACCGGTTACTTGGCCGTCGGTACACCTGACGAGTTCCGCTGCGCCTCCAGCAATCCCCGAATATCCGCGCACTCCAGCACCATCCGGTCGTGCTCGCACACCGTTCTCGGCGGGGCGTGGGAGCCACCGCTGCGCCGTCCGCGACCTTCCTCGGCGCACTCCGGAGCGCTCAGGACGCGGTTGATCGACCGCCCTCCTGGCCCGGGCCCGCCTCGACGCACGATCGAGTCAGTGGCGGGACGGGTGCAGGGTGCTCCACTGCCCCGCCACCGTCGACTCAGAGCTCAACGCGTCAACGAGGGGCAAGGTTGGGACAGGAAACGGGTCACCTCCGAAAGGAACTGTCCGCGCCCATGTTCCGTGGTCACTTCGCAGAATCAGCGTCGGCGCGGTGATCAGGCTCGCATCCTGGAGTTGGCGAGCGGTGGCGAGGTAGAAGCTGTCCTCGATGGCACCAGGGGGCGCGGGAGCTGGCCGGTGACAGGTGCCACTGGTGGGATCCGACGCCAGCAGCCGAAGTACTGGGCTCGGACGAGGACCGGCGATGAAGACAGCGTCCGGACACCTCGAGACCGGGTGCAGTGCCGGCGATCGGAACGTGACAGATCCCGAACGGAGGAGCTAATCGGACAGCCGGTGCATCACGAAAAGCCCACCGTGGGCTGGCTTGTCGACCCGATCGGCGTCGGTGCCGATGTACTCGTCGAGGATGTCCTGGATCCGTCCGGTCAGGGCGTCAAGGTCTTCGGTTGACAGGTGCAGCACGAACCGCGACATCGTCGAGATCGAAGCCGGACCCGTTTCGGCGAGCTCCTCCCGGAACGCCTCCAGCGGAGCCATCGCACCGCCGGGCAGCTCGCCGGCGGGGGTGGAGTCGATCCACCAGCTGCGGCCGGTCGAGCGGTACGGCTTCTCCAGGGCTCCGCTCGCACCGGTGCGCACCGGTGCCGCCTCCAGGAATCCCGCGGCCAGCAGCTGCCGCACGTGATACAGCACGGTGCCCGGGTCGCGGCCCAACCGGTCGGCCAATTGCTTGTTGGTCAGATCCTCGACACCGCACAGCCGGATGATGCGCAGTCGCACTGGGTGGGCGACCGCCTTCGCCTCCTGCACCGTCGCCAGCGGGCGCTCGACCGGGGCCGGCGTGCCCGGCCCGGGGCGGTCCACGGTCGTCATGCGAAGAACTTACCGGTAATGGATGATTTTCCCATCGCCTTGAAAAAACTCAATCACGGTGGCAGCCTGCAGCGATGGCCGACCGCACCCGCCACCGGGCGGCAGCACACGAGCAGAACGGCTCGCTCGGCGGCGCCTACTGGCGGCTCTGGGCATCGTCGGGACTCTCGAACGTTGCCGACGGCATCGTCAAGGTGGCGATGCCCCTGGTGGCGGTGCGGTACACCCAGTCGCCGACGTTGATCGCCGGGCTGGCGTTCGCACTGTCCCTGCCCTGGTTGCTGTTCGCGCTGCCGGCCGGCGCCTTCGCCGACCGGTGGGACAGGCGCAACACCATGCTGTGGGCCAACGGCGCCCGCGCCGCTGCGCTCGGCGCGCTGGGCATCGTAATGGTGCTGGACGCCGGGTCGATCTGGGCCCTGTACCTGATCGCGTTCGTCGTCGGGATCGCGGAGACCCTCTACGACACCTCGGCGCAGTCGTTCCTGCCGGCCGTCGTCCATCGAGATCAGCTGTCCCGGGCCAACGGTCGACTCTATGCGGCGGAATTGACCGCCAACCAGTTCATCGGACCGCCGGTGGGCGGCGTGCTGGTGGTGGTCGGGGCAGGTCTCGCGTTCCTCACCCCGGTGGCGTTGTGGGTGCTCGCGATCGGCGCGTTGGTGCTGGTGCGCGGGTCCTTCCGCATCGACCGCCCGGAACGGGCGACGCTGCGGGCGGACATCGCCGAGGGGCTGCGGTTCCTCTGGCGGTCCAAGGTCCTGCGCATCCTCGCGATCGCCACCGGGATGACCAACATGGCGGCGAACGCCGCGGGTGCCGTGCTGGTGCTGTACCTCGTCGGGCCGGAATCACCCGGCGGTCTCACCGACCCGCAGTACGGGCTGCTGATGACGGCCACCGCCGTCGGCGGGCTGCTCGGGTCGGTGGTGGCCGACGGGGTCGAACGCCGCCTCGGCCGGTCACGGTCGCTGGCCGTGAGCGTCATCGGCAGTGTCGTGTTCGTCGCCGCCCCGGCCGTCACCGCCAACGCCTGGGTGATCGGCGTTGCCTTCTTCGTCGGCGGGGTGACGGTGGTGGTCTGGAACGTGATCGCCGTGTCGCTCCGGCAGCGGATCACGCCGGACCGGCTGCTCGGCCGGGTCAACAGCGGGTACCGGTTGGTGGCCTGGGGCACGATACCGCTGGGTGCGCTGCTCGGCGGGCTGCTGGCCACCCTGTTCGGCCTGCGCGCGGTGTTCGCGCTGATGGGCGCCGCCATTCTCGCGCTGCTCCTACTGCTGCGACTGCTGTCCGACGACGCCCTGGACGCGGCGGAGCGGGCCGCCGCGACCGGGCCGCCACGGGGCGGGAGTGCCAACCGCGCCTGACGTGTCGCTTGCCCCGAGCGGGCCGGTTGCCGGTCGGATCGCCGGCGGGATTCTGCGAAAATGGTGCCGTGTCCACGACCTCCGGCGAGCCCTCGACGCCTCCCGCCGCCTCTCCGGCGGCGCTGCGCAAGTGGCGCGGCCGGCTGGCCGACGAGCGCGAGGAATCCAAGGTGTACCGCAGCCTTGCCAGCCGACGGACCGGCGAGGAGCGGGAGATCCTGCTGGAGCTCGCCGACGCCGAGGAACGGCACGCCGCCCACTGGGAGAAACTGCTCGGCGAGGACGTCGGTCCGGTGAAGCGCGGCGACGTCCGGATGCGGGCGCTGGCGTGGCTCGCGCGGCACTTCGGGTCGGTGTTCGTGTTGGCCCTGGCGCAACGGGCGGAGACCCGGTCGCCGTACGAGCACGACAACGACGCCACCCCGGCGATGGCCGCCGACGAACGAGTGCACGAGGAGGTCGTCCGGGGGCTCGCCGCACGGGGTCGGGCGAGGGTGTCCGGCACCTTCCGGGCCGCGGTGTTCGGTGCCAACGACGGGCTGGTCAGCAATCTGGCGCTGGTGCTCGGCGTCAGTGGGGGCGGTGTCTCCAACCAGGCGATCCTGCTGACCGGGCTGGCCGGTCTGCTCGCCGGAGCGCTGTCCATGGGCGCGGGTGAGTACGTGTCGGTCCGGTCGCAGCGGGAGCTGCTGGCCGCCTCCACTCCCGGGCCGTCCGCGCACACGGCGGTCCCGCAGCTGGACGTCAATGCCAACGAACTGGCCCTGGTGTACCGGGCCCGCGGGATGCCGCCGGACGAGGCGCAGGCACTGGCCGCGGAGCTGCTGGAGAACTACCCGGGCCGGCTCGAGCACCCGGGTGACGCGACCGGCGAGGGTCATGACGTGGTCGGCACCGGCATCGGTGCCGCGCTGTCCAGCTTCTGCTTCTTCGCCACCGGTGCGGCCATCCCGGTGCTGCCGTTCCTGTTCGGGCTCACCGAGACCGCTGCGCTGATCACCGCCGTGGTGCTGGTCGGGCTGGCCCTGATGCTGACCGGCGCCATCGTCGGTGTGCTCTCCGGCGGTCCCCCGCTCCGGCGCGGCCTGCGTCAGCTGGCCATCGGGCTCGGTGCGGCCGCCATCACCTACGGGCTCGGCCTGCTGTTCGGCGCCACGCTCGGCTGACCGCTCGCCCGGTCACCGGGATTGCGGGCCAGCACGTCGTCGAGCCAGTCGGGCGCGTCGGTCCAGAACACGATCGGTGCCAAGCCCTCGCAGTGCCCTTCGGCGCCCTCCGCGGCGGTGAAAAGCCGGAACTGCTTCTTGCAGGTCAGGTGGTCGTACAGCAGTCGTCCCTGGCCGGTGGACACACGATCGGTCTCGTTGTCGGCGACGTAGGTTTCAGCGGTGATCTTCGGGGCAGCGTCCCGGTTGTGGTACCTGGCCATATCGGTGAAATAGCCGCGCACCGTGGGCGTTCCGTTGGTGACCATCCGCGGCGCGAGCAGGGCGTCCATTGCCGGGTTGTCCAGCATGCCCTGGAACTCCGGGTCCGCAGCCGGGTCGTCGAGCTTGGCCGCCAGGGGCCCGAGCCTTGCCGTCACCGCCGCGCCGATGTCGTACTGCCCCGGGTCGACGATCAGGGCCGCCAGCCGCTGTTCGCCGGACGCACCGCGGGGGGCGATGAGTCCGCCGAACGAACGCCCCACGAGGACGACGCGGTTCGGGTCGACCTCCGGGTGTTCGAGCAGGGCGTCGACCATTCCGGGGATGACGTTCTCCCAGTCCGGCCGCATCGGGATCCGCTGGTCGTACAGCACCGCACCCTGGCCGGGACCGTCGACCGCGGCGAAGGCAAATCCGCGCTGCACTGCCGGGTACACCGATGCGTACAACTCCTCGGCGGTGCCGTCGTATCCATCGATGTGCAGCAGCGTCGGGAACGGCCCGCTGGAGCCGGCCGGCGTGAACAGGTATCCGGTCAACGCGCCGGACAGCACGGTGGTCGGGTGGTCCAGCAGCGGCACCGCTGCGCGGAAGGCGGCGACGCTGGCGTGGTACGCGGTGCGGAACTCCGTGCCGTCCAGGTTCTCCCGGTGGAAGAAGGACGCCTGCCGCAGGTACTCCGTCGCCCGCAGGTAGGCACTACGCGCGCTGACCCGGTGGCCCGAGGTCAGCGCGGCGTCGGCCTGCTCGACCAGCCGCCGGCCGAAGGCCGACCACGCCGCGTGCCAACTGTCCCGGTCACCCTCACGGATCTGCGCCGCGATGGCCAGGCACTCGCCGACGTTGGCCATGCCCGCGTCCGCCTTGCCGACGCTGCGCTGCAGCTGCCCGTCGAAGCCCTCGTCGTCGAAGAACAGCTTCATGCCAGCCCCGTCCGATGCGTCGGCCCTGCGCCGCCCGGCCGGGCGACGCACCGATGATCGCCGACGCCGCACCACACCGCGCGGTGGCGGTGCGGCGCCCTACTGACCGTCGTGGACGGCGCGGAACTGCGCGGTGACCTCCACCTCGATCCGGTGGCCGACCAGGAATCTCGGCGCCCGGATCCCCAGTTCGCGCCGATCGAAGCTGGTGGTCGCGCGCACGGTGACGTGATCGTTGACCGGGCCGCTGACCCGCTCGACGGTGACGGTGACGGGCGTGCTGGTGCCCTTCGCGGACAGCGCGCCCTCCGCCTCCCACGCGTCGAGGCTTCCGGTGACGGCGGTGGATTCGAACACGAGCTCCGGAAAGTGATCGGTGTCCAGCAGCCTCCGGCCACGCAGGTCCTTGTCCCGGCGGTGGTGGGCGGTGTCGATGGCGGCGAGGTCCAGCACCATCCGCACACCGTCCACCCGGTGCAGCCCGGCCGCCGTCACCGTGGCACTGACCACCGGGACGACGCCGTGGACGGTGTGCACTCCGAAGTTCCGCACCTGGAACGCCGCGGTTGTGTTGTGCGGAACGATCGCCCAGCCCGGCCCGGCGGCGCGTTCCGCCGGCGGCGCGGTGGGCTGCAGGGCGCCGGTGGGATCGATGTGGGTCGTATCCATGGCGACAATCACCGCACCGATGCCGGTGTCGCGGTGACGGCGCGCACGACCTCGTACCGTTCGACCCGGTCCGGACCGGGCAGCAGGGCCGGGTCCTCGCCCGGCAGCAGCTCGGTGCTCATGATGACGTCCTCCGCTGCCTGCAGCGTGCCCTCGCTGCGGACGATCACGACGCTGACCTGCGACCCGTCGGGCTGACGCAGCTCGTACATCGCCACCATGTCGTCCCACAACTCGGGCCTGCTCCGGATGGCCGGCTCGACACGCTCCCGATACGCCCGGGCGGCCGCCTCGATCAGCTCGGGCGACCGTGGGCCGTCGAAGTGCAGCACTTGTGCGTACATGGGGTCCTCCCCGCTCGGTGGTTGATGCCGCCAACCCTGCCGCCGTTGCCGCCGCCTGCCATCAGTGCCAGTACGGAAAGCGGTACTGCTCGGGCCGCGGAGCGGACATACTTCGCGCGTGGACCTGATGGTCGGGCGCGAGGCGCCGTTGGCCGCTGCCGAGGCCGCTCTGACCGGCGCGATGGCCGGTGCGGGCGGGTTGGTGCTGATCAGCGGTGAGGCCGGGATCGGGAAAACCAGACTCGCGCAGGCCATCGTGGATCTGGCCGCACGGCACGAGGTACCGCAGGCCTGGGGCCCGGCGGTGGACGACATCGGCGCGCCGCCGCTGTGGCCGTGGCGGCGCGGGCTGCGGACCGTGCAGGCGGTGAGGGCGCTGCTGGACAGCCGCCCGGATGCGCCCCCCGGAGCAGCCGACCCCTCAGCACGGTTCCGGATGTTCGGCGACGTCTGCGATCTCGTGGTCGACCACGCGGCGGAGCGCGGCCTGCTCCTGGTCCTGGAGGACATGCACTGGGCTGATGACGAGTCGCTGGCGCTGCTGGAGCACGTGGCCACCGAGCTCCCCCGGTCACGACTGCTGGTCGTCGTCACGTACCGCCCGCACGAGGAACTCAACCCCACGCTGGGCCGGTTGATCCGCGGTTCCGGTGTCACTCACCTGTCGCTGGCCGGGCTGACCGCCGCGGAGATCGACCGCTGGCTACGGCAGCTGCCGGACGGGGTGATCAGCACATCGCTCGCCGGTGAGCTCCGCGACCGCACCGGAGGCAACCCGCTGTTGGTCCGGTTGGTCACCCAGGCCCTGCTGGCCGGTCCACCGGGGCGCGACGCCGCGCCCTGGGAGCAGGTCCTCAACGACCGGCCAGATGTCCGGCGCCTGATCGCGTCGCGAACGTCGACGCTGAGCCGGCCGGCCCGGCAGATGGTCGACGCCGCCGCAGCTCTCGGTGAGAGCTGCGCGCTGCCGATCCTGACGGAGGTCATCGGCGCAGACCAGTGGATGGCGCAGCTGGTCGCGGAGGTGACCGACGCCAATGTGCTGCGGGAAATCCCCGACGGTGCGGGCTCTCTGCAATTCACCCACGCGCTGGTCCGGGACGCCGTCTACGCCGACCTCACACCGGCCGATGCGGCTCGATGGCATCGAGCCTGCGCCGCCGCACTGGAGAATGCCTCGCCGCCGACCCCCGCCGGGATCATCGCCGGACACTGGGAACGTGCCGGCGGGACCGACGCGGTGGCCCGCTGCCTGACCTTCGCCGAAGTCGCCGCCAACGAGGCCGAGGCGTCGTACGCGTTCGGCGACGCCTGCCGGTTCACAGAGCTCGCCCTGAGCTGCGCCACCGCACTGCGAGCGCCCGATGCCGACAAGGCGGCCCTGACCATTCGGCTGGCGGAGTTCCAGTTCGCGGCGGGGAACATCGAGGCAAGTCTTGCCACGTGCACCACTGCGAGCGACATCGCTGCCAGGGCAGGGCGTCCGGATCTGATGGCGGCTGCGGCGCTGGTCGTCCAGGGGATCGGCAACCCGGACGTCAACCGCCGGATCCGTGCGCTCTGCCACCGCGCGCTCGGCGCGCTCGGGAACGAGCCGACGGCGGTCCGCGCCAGATTGCTGGCGCTCGTCGCGGCGGCCACTGCGGAGGACGAGGGTGGTCCGCTGGCCGAGCGGCTCTCCGCGGAGGCGCTGGCCGCCGCCGAGCAAACCGGCGATCCCGTCGCCACGCTGGAGGCCATTGCCGCGCGCCACCTGGCGATCTCGGTACCCGACACCGTGGCGGTGCGGCTCCAACTCGGGCGCCGGGCGATCGAACTGGGCGCGGCTGCGGACCGCCCACTGGCCGCCTTGTGGGGACATCTGTGGCGCGTGGACGCTGCCTTCCAGCTCGGCAACCTCACCGAGGTCGACCGGGAGATCGCCGAAATCGACCGCATCGCAACGGATCGGCGCTCGCCGCTCGCGCGATGGCACTGGCACCGGCTCACCGCAACCCGAAACGCTCTGGTGGGTGACTTCCCGGCGGCCACGGAGCACAACCGGGCGGCCACCGCCCTCGCCGACGGAATGGGAGAGGTCTCGCTGGCCGGCATGTCGTTCTCGTTCAACGTGTTGGTGGCCCTGATCCGGGGAGACCCGGCAGAGATCCCGGACGGGCTGCACCGCATGCTGCAGCAGGCCCCGCGCATGCCCCTGGTCCAGGTGTCCGGACCCATCGCGTCCGCCCTGTCCGGTGATCTGTCGGCAGCGCGAGCCGCCTTCGATTCCTTTCGCGACGTGCCGGCGACCCTTGCGTACGGCACCAGGTGGGGCGCAACGCTGGGCCAGATCGGTCTCGCCGCAATCCTTCTCGGCGATGCCGAAGTGGCGGAAGCGGTGTACGGCGCGCTCGAGCCCACTGCGCGGTACTTCAGCGGTGACGGTTCCGGAGCGATCTACAGCCACGGCGCGATGGCGGCAGTGCTCGGCGAACTCGCGCTCACCGCGGACCGACCCGACGACGCAGTGCGGCTGCTCCGCGAGGGCGTCGCGATGAATGCGCGCATCGGCGCCAGGCCCGCCGCTTCCCTCGCGCGGCTGAACCTGGCCCGGGCGCTGCTCGCCCGCCGCGAGGGTGGGCACGGTGAGCCGGGCAGACGGGACGACGATCTCGAGACGGCCCGGACCCTCCTGGCGGACGCGACGGCGGAGTTCAGCCGGCTCGACATGCCCGGCCCACTGGCCCGCGCCCTCGAGCTGCAGGGTCGGCTGGCGGGAAGCGCCGCGCCGGTGCTGAGCCGGCGGGAAACGGAAATCGCCCTGCTGGTGGCCAAGGCGTTGTCCAACCGGGAGATCGCCGAGAAGCTGTTCCTGTCGGAGCGGACCGTGGAGAGCCACGTCCGCAACATCCTCGGCAAGCTGGGCTTCAGTTCCCGGACGGAGATCGCAGTGTGGGCTGCGCAGCGGGGGCGGCTGTCGGCCGGGACCACCGCCGGCTGACCCGCGACACGACATGTTGGGGTACCGAGAACCGTCAGCCACAGCATGTACGGTCAGTCGCGTTGAAGGTTCCGCCCGGTCCGCCGGGCGGAGGCAAGAGGGAACCCGGTGGGAGACCGGGACTGCCCCGCAGCGGTGAGTGGGAACGACAGCCGTCACACCAGCACTGGGTCCGTCCGGACCTGGGAAGCGACGGCCCGTAGGTGATCGGCATCGGTGATGCCGATCGTGCCCACGAGTCCGAAGACCTGCCTTCGATCCGTGTGCCGCCGGCACGCGGCGTCGGTGTGCCCCGTGGGAGGGTCGCTGCGGAACCGGGGTCGGCGCTTCAGTGACGATGCAGCGCGGACGACGCCCTCCGCTCCCCCGCACAGGTCGGACCGCTTCGTCGGCTCGCGAGGAGAGAGCATGACCCAGACCCTGTCGTCCGCACCGGTTTCCGGGCCGCCGTCGATGTCCGGCCCGTCGCCGGACGCCGATCCGGGCGCCATCACAACACCGACCGGTCCGCCGCCGGCCGGTCCCATCCCCCTACAGGTCGCGCGCCGCAACGGCACGGTGGCCGAGTTCGATGCCGGCCGCATCGCGGTGGCGATCACCAAGGCGTTCCTGGCCGTCGACGGTGAACCGGCCGGCCGATCCTCCCGGCTGCGCGCGGAGGTGGCCGAACTGACAGAGGCCGTCACCGCGACCCTGCAGCGCCGGCACGGGCATTCCGGCCGGCCGATAGACCTGGAGGAGGTGCAGGACCAGGTCGAGTTGGCCCTGATGCGCGGCGGCCACGCCCGGGTCGCGCGAGCGTACATCCTGTACCGCGAGGAACACCGCCGGGACCGCGAGCAGCGCGCTGCGGCGCACCCGGAACCGCCTGCGGCACCCACCATTTCGGTGGTGCAGCCCGACGGCTCGCGGTTGCCGCTCGACGAGCAGCGGCTGCACCGGTTGGTGGTCGATGCCTGCGCCGGGCTGGCGGAGGCCGATCCCGAGGTGGTGCTGCGCGGGACCATGACCACCCTGTACGACGGCATCTCGGCCGCGGAACTGGGGCAGGCGCCGGTGATGGCGGCCAGGGCGCTGGTCGAGCGGGAACCCTGCTACTCACAGGTTGCCGCACGGCTGCTGATGGACACCCTCCGCCGGGAGGCGCTCAGCTACCTGCCCGGGGCCACGGCGCTCCCCACCGCGCGGGAGATGACCGACGCCTACCCGCGCTACTTCGCGCAGTACCTGCACGCCGGGATCTCGCTCGGCCAGCTCGACCCCACCCTCGCGGAATTCGACCTGCAGCGGATCGGGGCGGCGCTGGACGGATCCCGGGACGAGGCGTTCACCTTCCTCGGCCTGCAGACCCTCTACGACCGGTACTTCCTGCATGCGGGTGGCACCAGATACGAACTGCCGCAGGCATTCTTCATGCGGGTCGCGATGGGTCTGGCGATCCGGGAGATCGACCGGGAGGACCGCGCCATCGAGTTCTACCGTTTGCTGTCCGGCTTCGACTTCCTGTGCTCCACCCCCACCCTGTTCAACGCGGGCACCACCCGGCCGCAACTGTCCTCGTGCTTCCTGACCACCCTGGACGACGACCTGGACAGCATCTTCACCGGCATCAGGGACAACGCGCTGCTGGCCAAGTTCTCCGGCGGCCTGGGCAACGACTGGACCCCGGTGCGGGCGATCGGCGCACACATCAAGGGCACCAACGGGTCCTCGTCCGGAGTGGTGCCGTTCCTCAAGGTCGCCAACGACACCGCGGTGGCCGTCAACCAGGGCGGCAAGCGCAAGGGCGCGGTGTGCGCGTACCTGGAGACCTGGCATGCCGACATCGGGGAATTCCTCGACCTGCGCAAGAACACCGGCGACGACCGGCGCCGCACCCACGACATGAACACCGCGCACTGGGTGCCCGACGAATTCCTGCGCCGGGTCCGGGCCCGCGGTACCTGGACGCTGTTCTCGCCCGACGAGGTGCCGGATCTGCACGACCTGTACGGCACCGCGTTCAGCGAGCGGTACCGCGAGTACGAACGCGCCGCCGATCGCGGCGAGATCCGGGTGCACCGGCGGGTGGAGGCGGTGCAGCTGTGGCGGCGGATGCTGACCGCGCTGTTCGAAACCGGCCACCCGTGGATCACGTTCAAGGACGCCTGCAACCTGCGCTCCCCGCAACAACACGCCGGCGTCGTGCACTCGTCCAACCTGTGCACCGAGATCACCCTCAACACCTCCGCGGGCGCGGACGCCGAAACCGCCGTCTGCAACTTGGGTTCGGTCAACCTGGCCGCCCACGTGACCGCGGACGGTCTTGACATCGAGAAGCTGCGCAGGACGGTCGGCACGGCGGTGCGGATGCTGGACAACGTCATCGACATCAACATGTACACGGTGCCGTCGGCGCGCCGGTCGAACCTGCGGCACCGGCCGGTCGGGTTGGGCCTGATGGGTTTCGCGGATGCGCTGTACACCCTCGGGCTGCCCTACGCCTGCGAGGCGGCCGTCGACTTCGCCGACTCGTCGATGGAAGTGCTGTCCTACTGGGCGATCTCGGCCTCCGCCGACCTCGCAGCGGAACGCGGGCGGTACCCCTCGTTCGAGGGTTCACTGTGGTCCCGCGGGGTCCTGCCGATCGACTCGATCGCGCTGCTGGCCGAGCACCGCACCACCGGTGACGGCGGGAACGGCGACCTGCGGCAGGACACCGGCAGCACCCTGGACTGGGACACGCTGCGGTCACGCGTTCAGCGGGTCGGCATGCGCAACTCCAACGTGATGGCGATCGCGCCCACTGCGACGATCTCCAACATCGCCGGTGTCGCTCAGTCCATCGAGCCCACCTACCGCAACCTGTTCGTGAAGTCGAACATGAGCGGTGACTTCACCGTCGTCAACGAGCACCTCGTCCGCGTCCTGAAGGAGCGCGGGCTGTGGGACGAGGTGATGGTCGCCGACCTGAAGTACTTCGACGGGTCGCTGGCACCGATCGACCGCATCCCGGACGACATCAAGCAGCTGTTCGCCACCGCGTTCGAGATCGACGGTTCCTGGCTGATCCAGGCGGCGTCACGCCGGCAGAAGTGGATCGACCAGGCGCAATCGCTGAACCTGTACGTCGCCTCCCCCGACGGTCGCACACTGGACCGGCTGTACCAGCTGGCGTGGGAGATGGGCTGCAAGACGACGTATTACCTGCGGTCCGCCGCGGCCAGCCATGTGGAGAAGTCAACCCTGCGTGGGACGGACGGCAAGCTCAACGCGGTCTCGGCGGCCCGCACGGTCGAGGCGCCGGTGCTGCCTGTGCCCGCTGACCCCGCCGTGCCGGTGACCGCCTGCAGCATCGAGGACCCCGAGTGCGAGGCATGCCAATAGACGCTCGCCCCGCCAGCCCGTTCGTGCCACGCACCCCGACCACTCCTTGGAAAAGGCCTGCCATGACAACACTCTGGACGTCCCTGGACGACCCGCACACCATGCCCGACGACGTCTCCGACACCGTCGTCGATGGCCGACTACCCGACGGCGCCGCATCCGGCGGCAGGGTGTCGGTCGCCGCCAAGCGCATGATCAACGCCCGCGCCGACGTCAACCAGCTGCTGCCGCTGAAGTACACCTGGGCGTGGGAGAAATACCTGGCCGGCTGCAACAACCACTGGATGCCGACCGAGGTGTCCATGCAGGCCGACATCGCGCTGTGGAAGAGCAGCGATGGCCTGACCCCCGCCGAACGCCGCATGCTCAAGCGCAACCTCGGCTTCTTCGCGACCGCGGAATCGTTGGTGGCCAACAACATCGTGCTGGCCGTGTACCGGCAACTGACCAACCCGGAGTGCCGGCAGTACCTGTTGCGGCAGGCGTTCGAGGAGGCGGTGCACACCCATACGTTCCAGTACATCTGCACCTCGCTCGGCCTGGACGAGGGCGAGCTGTTCAACATGTACCGGGAGATCCCCTCGATCACCGAGAAGGACGCCTGGGCGCTGCAGTTCACCCGCACCCTGGAGGACCCGGCGTTCCGCACCGGCACCCCGGACGCCGACCGTGCCTTCCTGCGCGACCTCATCGCGTTCTACGTGATCTTCGAGGGCATGTGGTTCTACACCGGCTTCGCGCAGATCCTCTCGCTCGGCCGGCGGAACAAGATGGTCGGCATCGCCGAGCAGTACCAGTACATCCTGCGTGACGAGTCGATCCACCTCAACTTCGGGATCGACGTGATCAACCAGATCAAGCTGGAGAACCCGCACCTGTGGTCGGAGGAGTTCCGATCAGAGGTGCGCGGCATGCTGACCAAGGCCTGCGAACTCGAGATCGCCTACGGGCAGGACACTCTGCCCACCGGCATGCTGGGGCTCTCCGCCGACCAGTGCCAGACGTACATGCACTTCATCACCAACCGTCGGTGCACGCAGATCGGCCTGGAGCCGATCTATCCGGACACCGAGAATCCGTTCCCCTGGATGAGCGAGGTGATGGACCTGAAGAAGGAGAAGAACTTCTTCGAGACCAGGGTGATCGAGTATCAATCGGGCGGCGGGCTGGCCTGGGACTGACGGGCCGGTAGCGGGTCGACACCGCGGATGGCGGCGTCGAGCAGCTGGACCGGGTGGAACAGCGGGACACCGTCGTCCAGGTAGCGGCGGATCTGCAGCAGGCACCCGGCGTTCGCGGTGACGACCGCGTCCGGCCGGGTGGTGCCGATCTGTTCCACCTTCCGCCGGCCCAGCCGCTCGGCGGCGTCGGGCTGCACCAGGTTGTAGATACCGGCTGAGCCACAACAGATGTCGGCCTCCGGGATGTCCATGACCTGCAGGCCGGGGATGGACCGCAGGGCGGCACGCGGGGCGGCGGTGACCCGCTGCGCGTGCCGCAGGTGGCAGGCGTCGTGGTACGCCACCCGCGCGGCGATCTCGTGCCGCTGCGCGACCGGGCCGAGTTCGTCGAGCACCTCGGAGATGTCCCGGACCTTCGCCGAGAACGCGGCCGCACGGCCGGCCCACGCCGGGTCGTCCCGGAGCAGCGCGGGGTACTCCTTCATCGCCGACCCGCACCCGGCCACCGTCACGACGATGCTGTCCACGTCAGCGTTTTCGAACACCTCGATCAGGGCCTTGGCCCGCCCGGCGGCCTCGGCCTCCCGGCCCGCGTGTTCGGACAGCGCGCCGCAGCAGCGCTGGTCCTTCGGGGCGATGACGTCGCAGCCGTCCGCCGCCAGCACCCGGGTGGCAGCGGCGTTCACGTCACCGAAGAACACCCGCTGCACGCACCCGGACAGCAGGCCGACCCGGCGGCGCGGGCGGTCGACGGCCGGGGTGAACGCCGGCTGGGTGCCGACGACAGCGCGCATCGGCACGGTCGGCAGCAATGCCTCCATCGCGCGGAGCCGCGCCGGCAGCCGGCTGCGCAGGCCGGTGGCGCCGACCAACCACCGCAGGCCGAGCCGCTGGTAGACGATGCCCAGCAGCGCGGCCGGCCGCAGCCGGGACGGGTAGGGAAACAGCGTGAAGATCATCGCCCGGAACAACCGGTCCGCGCGGGTGCGAGCCCAGTTCCGTTCGATCTGCGGCCGCACCGCGGTGATCAATTCGTCGTACTTGACCCCCGACGGGCAGGCCGTCACACACGCCATGCAGCCCAGGCACGCATCGAAGTTGCGGACGAACTCGGCGTCCATCGGCACCTCGCCGGCGTTGCCCATCTTCATCAGGTAGATCCGGCCGCGCGGAGAGTTGGTCTCGTTGCCCTCCAGCAGGTACGTCGGGCAGGTCGGCAGGCAGAACCCGCAGTGCACGCAGTCGTCGATCAGTTCCTCGCTGGGCGGATGGTGCGCATCGAACGCCGGCACCCGACCTCCCGTCGCGCCCTGCTCGAGCGCGCCCAGCACATCGACATCGGTTGCATCGGAACGGTTCTCGGTCATCGGTGCATCCCCTCAGTACCACGGCCGGAAGCGACCGGGGGCGAACCGGCCCGCCGGATCCAACGTCGCCTTGACCGCCCGCAGCAACGGTGCGGTGGATGGCGGCGGACCGAGCGGGTCCAGCACGGCATCCACCTCGACGGGACGATGCCTCAACAACACGCTGCCGCCGCGGGACAGTGCGTGCTCCCGGACGTCGGCGACGGCCCGGGCCTGCGCCTGCGCGGCACCGGCGTGGAAGCGGATCGTGTGCACGCCCACCGCGACGCTCGACACGACCGCGACGTCGACGCCCGCCCGACGGGCCGCGTCGCCCGCTGCGGCCACCAGGTCGGCCGTGTCACCTGGCCGGCCGGAGACGCGGATGACGGTGTCCCCGTCGTTGCCGAGAACGGCGGCACCGTGCTCCGCCCAGGTGCTCTGCGCATCGGCCACTGACAGGGCGGTCGGGCGTACCCCGACACCGGCAAGCAACTCCGTCAGCCGTGTGGTCGATGCGTCGACCTCGATCGGCGGCCCGTCGAGCCGGATCAGCAGCGAACCGCCGTCCGCGCCCGAGAGCCACTCCACCGCAATTGGTTCCAGCGGGCCCGCGGCGATCGTCAACGCCGCAGCCGTCGCCTGGCGGGCGTCCGCGGGTGCGGCGAGGGTGACGGACCCGGCCGGTCGCGGATGCAGCCGGACGACCACCTCGGTGATCAACGCCAGCGACCCGAGTGAGCCGTGCACCAGCTTGGCCAGGTCGTACCCGGCGACGTTCTTGATCACGTGGCCGCCGGCCCGGGCGACCGTGCCGTCGGCGAGCACCAACGTCACGCCGATGACGAGGTCGCGGATGCCGCCGTAGCGCAGCCGGGACGGGCCGGAGTCACCGGCCGCGAGCAGGCCGCCCACGGTGGCCCCGGCGGCACCGGCGGGCGGGTCGACGGCCAGCCACTGGTTGTCGGCCGCCAGATGCTGCTGCAGGTCCCGCAGCGGGGTGCCGGCCCGCACCGACGCCGTCATGTCCGCCGGGTTGTGGGTGAGCACGCCGTGCAACGCGGTGGTGTCCAGGACGAGATCCGGTGCGTCCACCCGCCCCGCCCAGTCCCGGTGCGTGCCCGCCCCGCGGATCAGCACCGCCCCGGTGCTCGTCCGCAGCACCTCGGCGGCCTCCGCCGTCGTGCGGGGCCGCTCCGTGTCCACCGCCACCGGCGTTGTCACAGCCGCTCGATCACGCCGGCCGCTTCCAGCGGGTGCTGGCGGTACTTGCCGGGCCGCTCCCCGCACAGCCGGGGCGTCGGGAAGATCTTGCCGGGGTTGGCGATCCCGGCGGGGTCGAAGGCGTCGCGCACCAGCTTCATCACCCGCAGGTCGTCCTCGGCGAACATCTTCGGCATGGAGCACGCCTTGTCCGACCCGACGCCGTGCTCGCCGGTGATGGAGCCGCCCATCTCGACGCACAGCTCGGCGATCGCGGTGGAAAGCTGTTCGCCGCGTTCGGATTCGCCCGGCACACCGCCGTTGTAGAGCACCAGCGGATGCAGGTTGCCGTCACCGGCGTGGAAGACATTCGCCACCCGCAGCCCCGCGTCGTCCGCCATCTGCCGCATCCGGCCGAGCGCCTCGCCGAGCCGGGTCCGGGGGATGACGCCGTCCTGCACGTAGTAGTCCCGGCTGATCCTGCCCATTGCCGCGAACGCCGCCTTGCGCCCCTTCCAGATCAGCGCCCGCTCGTCGGGGTTGTCGGCAATCCGGATCTTCGTGCTGCCCGCCGAGAGGCAGATCTGCCGGACCAGGTCGAAGTCGTGCTCGCAGCCCGCCACCGGGCCGTCCACTTCCACCACGAGCGCGGCCGCCGCGTCGAGGGTGTAGCCGGCATGGACCGCGGCCTCGGACGCCTCGATCGCCAGGGCGTCCATCATCTCGACGGCGGCCGGGATGATGCCCGCGGCGATGATCGCGCTGACCGCGTCGCCCGCGGCCTCGGCGCTGGGGAAGTCGGCCACCAACGTCCGCACCGCCTCGGGCACCCGGAGCAGCCGCACGGTGATCGAGGTGGCGATGCCGAGCGTGCCCTCGGAGCCGATCACCACCCCGCGGAGATCCGGGCCGACGCCCTCCTCGTAGTCGCCGCCGACGGTGACGACAGACGCGTCGGGCAGCACCAGCGTCATCGCATGGATGTGGTTGGTGGTGAAGCCGTACTTGAGACAGTGCGCGCCACCGGAGTTCTCGGCGATGTTGCCGCCGATCGTGCACACCGTCTGGCTGGACGGGTCGGGCGCGAAGTACAGCTGGTGCGCCGCCACCGCGCGGCTGATATCCGCGTTGGTGACGCCCGGCTCCACCGTCATCCGCCGGTTCGGCACGTCGATGTCCAGGATCCGGCGCATCCGGGCCAGGCTGATCACCACGCCGCCCGCCACCGGCAGCGCACCACCGGACAGCCCGGTGCCGGCCCCCCGGGCGACGAACGGCACCCCGGCCTCCGCGCATCCGGCGACGACGAGCGCCACCTCCTCGGTGGTCTCCGGCAGCGCGACGACCCCGGGCACCACCCGGTGACCGGTGATGCCGTCGCATTCGTAGGTGCGCAACCGGGTCGGGTCGGTGATCACCCGGTCCGGCGAGAGCTCTCGACGGAACCGGTCCGCAAGGCCTCGGGCGCTTCCCGGACCGGCGGTGCCTTTGGTGACCACAGCAACAGACATCGACGTCCTCCGATCAACGCGCGTCGGTGTGCAGGAAGGACACCAGATAGTTCCCCGGGATGCTGGTCGAGAACGCCCGGCTCGCCCTGTTGGTCCAGCGGGATGCACCATCGGGGCGCAAAGCCGACAGCGAACAAGCCCCGTGACGATGCACCGCCGGGCGACACTGACATGGTGACCTCTACCTCGCCGAAGCGCCCCAGCAGCGCAGCGATCGCGTTGACCACCGCGGCGGGCGCCGCCGCCCTCGCCACCCTGACCGGCATCGGCCGCGCGGCGAGGGGTTTGCCCACCTCGATGGGTGCCGGCCAGGCGGAGATCCGGCCGGTCGCCGTCACGTCCCCGCACTTCGCCGACGGCGCGTTCCACAACACCGAGCCCTCACACGTGCTGGCCCCGGGCGAGTTCGCGTCGATGGTGCCCGCGCTGATCCGGCACCGCGGGCAGGGCAAGCCGCCCGGCCCGATCCCGCTGGTGACGGCGGCCCCACCCGGGCGGGCCGCGCCACTGGCGATCAGCTGGCTCGGTCACGCCACCGCACTGCTGGAGGTCGACGGCCATTTCGTGCTCGCCGACCCGGTCTGGGGGACCCGGGTGTCGCCGTCACCGTCCGTCGGGCCGGCCCGGCTGCACCCGGTGCCGATCGGCATCACCGACCTGCCGATGTTGGACGCCATCGTCATCTCGCACGATCACTACGACCATCTCGACCTGCCGACGGTCCGCGACCTGGTCGCCACCCAGCGCGCGCCGTTCCTGGTGCCGCTGGGCATCGGCGCGCACCTGCGCGGGTGGGGCGTACCGGACGACCGGATCGTCGAGCTGGACTGGGAGCAGCAGGCGACCGTCGGTGCGTTGACGTTCACCTGCACCGAGTCACGCCATTTCTCCGGCCGCGGGCTGCGCCGCAACACCACGCTGTGGTGCTCGTGGGCGATCGCCGGGCCCGCCCACCGGGTCTACTTCGGCGGGGACACCGGCTACACCGCCGCGTTCGGCGGCATCGGTGAGCGGCACGGGCCGTTCGACATCGCGGTGCTGCCCATCGGTGCCTACGGCGACCAGTGGCCGGACATCCACCTCAACCCGGAGGAGGCGGTGCGGGCGCACCGCGATCTCGGCGGCAAGGTCTTCGTCCCGATCCACTGGGCGACCTTCGACCTGGCGCTGCACTCCTGGAGCGAACCGGTCGAGCGGCTCGTGACGGCCGGCAAGGGCGTCCGGCTGGCGCTGCCCCGGCCCGGCCAGCGGATCGGCGACCTGGACGCCATCGTCGCCGACGACGCCGACATCGACACCTGGTGGCGGGCGCTGGGCTGACCGCGCCGGTTCCTGGAGCCTGCGCACCCGCCGCCGGCAGCACGCCGGTGGGCCGGTCATCGGACTACCTCAACAGGGCGATGCGGCCGGGCCGGCGCCGCCGCACCGTGGGACCGGGCCGCCCGACGGCCGCGTCCTCCCGCTGCGCCAGCGGCCCAGACCCGCAGGAGATCCCCGATGACCCCCGATCCGGCCCACCTCGATCCCGCCACCATCGGCCTGGAGGCGTACGTCTACCTGTACCCGCTGGTGACGATGGAACTGACCCGGCGGCAGCTCACGAACGCCGAAGCCGGGACGCACCCCGGGCGGGGGCCGGCCAACACGTTCGTGCACATCCGGCAGTTTCCCGAGGTCGATTTCCGCGACGTCGTCCGGCCCAACTTCGACACCCTGTATTCCAGCGCGTGGCTGGACCTGTCCGGCGGACCGCTCGTGCTGAGCACCCCCGACTTCGCGGGCCGCTACCACCTGCTGCCCCTGCTCGACATGTGGACAGACGTGTTCGCCGTTCCCGGCTGGCGGACCACCGGCACGGCCGCCCACCACTGGCTGATCGCACCGCCCGGCTGGACGGGCGACGTACCGGACGGGCTCGAGAAGATCACCGCGCCGACCGACACCGTATGGATCATCGGACGCATCCAGACCAACGGACCCGGTGACTACCCGGCGGTCAACGCGCTGCAGGACGGTCTGGCGCTCACCCCGCTCGCGAACTGGCTGGACGGCAGCCCGACGCCGGCGGCCATCGTGACGATCGATCCGGACGTCGACATGGAGACCGAACCACTGCACCAGGTCAACGGACTGACAGCCGTCGACTTCTTCACCCTCGGCGCGGAGTTGATGACCCGTTATCCGCCGCACCCCACCGACTGGTCCCAGCTGGCCAGGATGGCCCGCATCGGTGTCGTGCCGGGCCGGCCGTTCGAGGCGGGGGCCCTGGACGCCGATGTGCTGGCCGCCCTGGAGGGGATCCCGGCCGCGGCGCACGACCTGCTCGAGCACACGGTCCGGACGTCGGCGCGGCAGGTCAACGGCTGGGTGATGAACACCGACAGCATCGGCGTGTACGGCAACTTCTACAGCAAGCGGGCCGCCGTCACGATGGTCGGTCTCGGCGCGAATCCACCGGAGGACGCCATCTACCCGATCGGGATCGCCCCGGCCGACGGCTCGCACCGGTACGTGCTGCATCTTGCGGCCGACGCCCTGCCGCCGGTGGACGGTTTCTGGTCGCTGACCATGTACGACCAGGAGGGCTTCCAGATCGCCAACCCGATCGACCGGTTCGCCATCGGTGACCGGGATGCGCTGCGCTACAACGCCGATGGATCGCTGGACATCATCGTGCAGGCCGCGGAGCCGGACGCCGACCACCGGGCGAATTGGCTGCCGGCACCGGACGGGCCCTTCTCGCTGCTGCTCCGGCTGTACGCGCCGCGGCCGCCGGCCCTGGACGGCCGGTGGAACCCGCCGGCCCTGGAGATCGCAGACTGACCTACCAGATGCGCACCCGGTCCGCCGGGTCCATCCACAGCCCGTCGCCCTCCTGCACGCCGAACGCCTCATGGAACTCGGTGAGGTTGCGCACCACCTGGTTGCAGCGGAATTCCGCCGGCGAGTGCGGGTCGATGGACAGCAGGCGGAGCAGCTCGGCGTCACGGATCTTGCTCTGCCACACCGTCGCCCAGGACAGGAAGAAGCGCTGCTCGCCGGTCAGCCCGTCGATCATCTCCGGCGTGCGGCCGCCCAGGGAGATCCGCCAGGCCTGGAACGCGATGGCCAGACCGCCGAGATCGCCGATGTTCTCCCCGACGGTGAGCGCCCCGTTCACGTGGTGCCCCGGCGTCTGCGCAGGTTCGAGCACCGCGTACTGGTCGATCAGCCTGCGGGTCAGCGCGTCGAACGAGGCCCGGTCGTCCTCGGTCCACCAGTCGTGCAGCGCACCCCGGCCGTCGTACTTGGACCCCTGGTCGTCGAACCCGTGACCGATCTCGTGCCCGATGACGGCGCCGATCGCGCCGTAGTTGACCGCGTCGTCGGCGTCCGGGTCGAAGAACGGTGGCTGCAGGATCGCGGCCGGGAAGACGATCTCGTTCATCCCGGGGTTGTAGTACGCGTTCACCGTCTGCGGGGACATGAACCATTCGAGCCGGTCGACCGGCGTGCCGATCTTGGCCAGCTGCCGGTCCAGCTCGAACGCGGCGGCTCGCTGGGCGTTGCCGACCAGGTCGTCCGGGCGGACCGTGAGGGTGCTGTAGTCCCGCCAGCGGTCCGGGTACCCGATCTTGGGGTTGAACGTCGACAGCTTCTCCAGGGCACGAGCCTTGGTGTCCGGCCCCATCCAGGCCAGCTCGGTGATGTCCCGCCGGTAGGCCTCGAGCAGGTTGGCCACCAGCTCGTCCATCCGCGCCTTGGCGGTCGGCGGGAAGTGCCGCTCCACGTACAGCCGCCCCAGCGCCTCGCCGGCCGCGCCCTCGACGAATCCGACACCGCGCTTCCACCGCTCCCGCAGCTGCGGCACCCCGGACAACGTCCGGCCGTAGAAGCTGAAGTTCTTCTCCACCAGGTCGTCCGGGCCGAACGGGGCCGCCGAGCGCACGACCTGCCAGGACAGCCAGGCCTTCCAGTCCGTCAGCCGCTCCGGCGTCAGGAGCACGGCCAGCGCGGCGACGAAATCCGGCTGCCGGACGATCACCCGGTCCAGCAGCGCCTGGTCGGCGCCCAGACCGGTGAGCCACGCGTCCCACAGTTCCGCTGGCAGCATCTGGTCCAGTTCCGCCCGCGTCTTCGGGTTGTACGTCTGCGAACTGTCCCGCGAGCGGACCCGGTCCCAGTGCGCCGCCGCCAGCTCGGTTTCCAGCCCGAACGCGGCGCCCGCGATGTCCGACGCGTCGCTCACCCCGGCGAGCTCCAGGATCTCCGGCAGGAACGCGACGTACGCGGCACGGACCTGCTGGTGCTGCTCGCCCGAGTAGTACGACTCGTCGGGCAACCCCAGCCCACCCTGGTAGAGGTTGAGCACGTACCGGTCCGGGTCGGCGGGATCGGAATCGATGTCCAGCAGGAACAACCCGCTGACCCCGGCACGGCGGAACCTGCCCAGTTGCACCATCAGCGACCGCGGGTCGCTCACCGCTGCCACCTCGATCAGCATGTCGCGGATCGGCTCCAACCCGCGCCGCTGCACCGCCTCGGTGTCCATGAAGCTGCGGTACAGGTCGCCGATCAGCTGCTCCGGCGATCCCGGTTCGGCGTTGCCGGCGGCCGCCGCCTCGGCGGCCTCCTCGACGATCGCGCGGCTGTCGGCTTCTGCACCGTCACGCAGCCGGTAGAAGGCCCCGTCCATCGACCTGTCCTCGGGTATGACGGCGGTGGCGAGCCACTCCCCGTTGACATATCGGAAGAGGTCGTCCTGCGGGCGGACGGCGGTCGCCGCCCCGCCGGTGGTCGCCGTCTCGGGGACTGCGGTCACAGAGGGTCTCCTTCACACTTGGGCAGGGTCGTCACGAGCAGGTGTCGGCTCGCTCGGCCGTGATCGCACGGGCGGGTGTCCGGCCGCGGTCGTCGACCGGTCGTCGCTGTCGAGAAACGCTACCCGCGCGACGACGGCGGGCATGGAACGAGGCTTCGGTGAGGATGTCCGGTCCACGGAGTCGGCACCGACGTACCAGGTGACGGCACCACCCGGGTGCCGGACAGGGAGGCCACCGATGAAGTACATGATCCTGCTCTACGGCTCGCAGCGGGACTACGACGCGATGACCGGGCAATCCGCCGACGGCCCGGCGTGGTCGGCCGAGGAGCTGGCCGCGATGGGTCAGTTCATGCAGGAGTGGAACTCCGAACTCGTCGCGAGCGGCGAGTTCGTGGACGCCCAGGGGCTCGCCGCTCCGGTGCACACCCGGCGGGTGCAGCTGACCAACGGCGTCGCCGCCGTCACCGACGGTCCGTACGCCGAGACCCAGGAGGTGCTCGCCGGTTACACCATCGTGGACTGCGAGAGCTTCGACCGGGCGACCGAGATCGCCGCCAGATTGGCGAAGTGCCCGCCCGGCCCGGGTGGCGGTGAGGGCCAGTACGCCGATGTGCGGCCCATCGATGACGGCGTCGGCGGTGGTGATCCGGCGCAGCAGGACTGAGCATCCGTGAAGGAGCAGTGCATCGAGGACCTGTTGCGTCGGGAGGCGCCACAGGTTCTCGGTGCGCTCGTCCGTCGTTACGGCAATTTCGATCTCGCCGAGGACGCCGTGCAGGACGCGCTGATCGCGGCGGCCGGCCAGTGGCGGACGGACCGGATTCCGGACAACCCGCGCGGCTGGCTGATCAGGGTCGCCGCCCGCCGGCTCACCGATCTGCTGCGTGCCGAGCAGGCACGTCGGCGGCGGGAGGACACCGTCGCCCGGTGGGTCGTCGCCGCGCAGCGGCCGGCGGACGGGGAGGTGAGCCGAGCGGCCGGGGACGACGACTCGCTGACCCTGTTGCTGATGTGCTGCCATCCCAGCCTGCCGGCGGCATCGCAGGTCGCGCTGACCCTGCGGGCGGTCGGCGGCCTGACCACGACGGAGATCGCCCGGGCGTTCCTGGTTCCGGAGGCGACGATCACCCGCCGGATCAGCCGGGCGAAACAGCGGATCAGGGAAAGCGGGATGCCGTTCCGCCTGCCGCCGCCGGTCGAGCGGGACGAGCGGGCGGCGGCGGTGATGCACGTGCTGTACCTGATCTTCAACGAGGGCTACGTCAGTACCGCCGGCCCGCACCTGCACCGTGCGGATCTCGCCGCGGAGGCCATCCGGTTGGCGCGGCTGTTGCACCGGGCGCTGCCCGACGATCCGGAGGTGGCCGGGCTGCTGGCCCTGATGCTGCTCACCGATGCCCGCCGCCCCGCGCGGACCGACCGGAACGGCGGGCTGATCGCGCTGGCCGAACAGGACCGTTCCCTCTGGATCACCGGCCAGATCGCCGAGGGCGTCGCGTTGATCACCACTGCCCTGCCGCGCGGACCGACCGGGCCGTACCAGCTGCAGGCCGCGATAGCCGCCGTGCACGACGAGGCGGCCGGCGCGGCCGACACCGACTGGCCGCAGATCCTCGCGCTGTACGAGGTGCTGCTGCGCACCGGCGACAATCCGGTGATCACCATGAACCACGCCGTGGCACTGGCGATGGTGCACGGCCCCCGGTCCGGCCTCGACCGGCTGGCCGAACTGGAACGGACCGGTGCGCTGCCCGCGGCGTTGACCGAACGGGACCACCGGTTGCCCTCGGTCCGCGGGCACCTGCTGGAACTGGCCGGCGAGCATGCCGCGGCCGCGGCCGCGTACCGGTTGGCCGCCGGCCGAACCGCGAGCCTGCAGCAGCAGCGTTACCTGCTCGGCCGCGCGGCGAGCGTGGGCTGACCGGCGGGAATCGTCCGGAGCCGGGTGATGTTGGTCCTCTCGTGTGCCGGGCAACGGGTGCCCGCGCCGCGGAGCGAAAGGCCGACCGATGCGCGCAGTCTGGAACGACACCGTCCTTGCCGAGAGCGACAAGACCGTCGTGGTCGAGGGCAACCACTACTTCCCGCCGGACTCCGTGAACTGGGACCTGCTCGAGTCGACCGACACCTCCACCACCTGCCCGTGGAAGGGCCAGGCCAGCTACTACTCGGCGAAGGTCGGCGGCAAGGTCGGCACCGACGTCGCGTGGACCTACCTGTCCCCGAAGCCGGCGGCGAAGGAGATCACCGAGCACGTCGCGTTCTGGCGTGGCGTCCGCATCGAGTCCTGACTCTTCCTCACCGCAGGCGCCGGCGGGTCTGCCGGGTCAGGTCAGCGGCACAAGCCCGGGCACGGTGTCGGTGAGCCACGACGACCACCGCCGCGCCTCCCGCTCGGCGGCGTCCGAGGCGCCGGCGCCGAACAGGTAGCCGCGCACCAGGACGGCCGCGCCGCCGTGGTCGAACACCCCGAATTCGACGATCCCGCTGTGCGGCTCGTCGGTCCGCAGCGTCACGGACCTGCTGCCGGCATGGACGACCGTGCCGGCGGTCGCCGGCACCGCGCCGCCCAACTGCACCCGCTGGCCGGGCGTGACGTTCCTGAGCCCGGCCGCCCGCAGGAAGTCGCGCCCGACGTCGTCCGGCGCGCGGTCGATGACTGTTCCGGCAGCCAGCAGCGCCGTCCCGGGCCGGCCCGGGAAGTACGTCAGCACCCACCGCAGGTTGCGCAGCGCGGACGCCCAGCCCTCGTCGGCGCCGTCCAGGTGCTTCTCCCAGCCTTCCCCGCCGGTGAAGAAGCCGCTGACCAACCGCACCACGCAGCTGCCGCCGTCCCGTCCGGTGACCAGCAACTCGGTCGCCCAGGGCGGTGCATCCGGGTCGGCCGGATTCCAGCCGGCCTCCTGGTAGCCGAACCGGTGCGGCGGATCCCACCGCACCACCACGCCCTCGGAGGTCCCGTACGGGCCGTGGTCGGTGAAGATCCGGCCGCCCTCCTGTTCGTCCACCTCGGTGGGGACGAACCAGGTGGAGATCCCGGCGCCGGTGGCGACCGCCTGCCACACCTGTTCCGGACTGCCGGGCACAACCACTTCATGCCTGCTGACCCTGGCTGACGGGTCGTCCGGGTCGAAGTCGGTCATTCAATCCTCCTCGGGTGGTGGGCCGATCGGGGCGTCGGCGGGAGCGGGATGCACGCCGACCAGGACGCGGTGCGTGCGCCCATCGGGCGCGGAGTCGTCGTGATAGCGCGCCACCAACCGGACCGTCGCCGCCGTCAACTCCTGGGCGAACGCCGCGCGTTCGGCAGCCGAACGGAACCGGACGTCGGCGTCGAGCGCGAAGACGGGCAGCCGCTCGTCCTGCTCCCTGGCCCGGACGGACATCCCGCCGACCTCGCGGATCAGCCGGCCGGCGAGCGCGAGCAGGTAGGCGGCGGACAGCCTGTCCCGCACGGTGTCCGGGCGCGCCGCGGCGCCGCCGAGTGCGTCGGGTGAGACGACGTACCCGGCGGCGGAGGCCACCAGTCGCCGCTCCGTCAGGCCGCCCCACCGACGGGTGTCCGCCTGGACGACCAGGCCGCGGTCCTCCAGCTTGCGCAGGTGGTAGTTGACCTTCTGCCGGGTGAGCCCGACCCGGTCGGCCAGCTCGGTGGCCGACGCCGGAACGTGCAGCTCCGCCAGCAGTCTGGACCGCACCGGGTCCAGTGCCGCGGCGGCCGCAGCGGGATCGGTGATCACCTCGACGGGTTGCACCCCTACATCGTGGCTCTTGACAGGAAAAGCTGTCAAGAGGCTGGCCGGACCCGTCGCAGCATCCGGATTGCTGTTGCCGGCGCGCCCCCGGCGGCTCCCCCGGGGGCGGCGCGCGCCGGCACCACCGCGCCGCACCGGCGCGCCGCGGAGCCCTTGGGAGCCAATTCATCAGCAATTCACCTGCTGTTCACTTTTCTCCGAGGTTCGCGGCGCCGGGTCCACGATGACGTCCGCGCACCCGCCCGTCCCGGACGTGTTTCCCCACCGTCGAACTGATCCGAACAATTGACGGCACCGAACGCCACGGTGCAGTCGACCCCGCGGCCGGCGGTCGGCGGCTCCGGTTGACAGCCCTTGCCGGCTCGATACCATCGGCCAAACCGACTTCCCGTCACCGCCAGAAAAAAATGGCGGTGATAACGGCATCGCCGGGGCTGATCGCCGGAAAAAGACGGCAACGGTCACCGGCTGTTGAATTCGGTCGCGAGCGCGATGTGATCGACGACACTTTCAACAGTTCTTTCGCGGTATTGACACGTTGCCCCACGCACGACGAGCGCAGGAGGAACAATGGTTGACCAGGCCGCGAAGGACCGCTGGGATCCGGGCGTCCAGACGTACGCGTCGATGGGCTACTACGCCCCGGATTACCAACCCAAGGACACCGATGTCCTCGCCGTGTTCCGGGTGACACCGCAACACGGGGTCGACCCGATCGAGGCCGCCGCCGCTGTTGCGGGCGAATCATCAACGGCCACTTGGACTGTCGTGTGGACGGACCGGTTGACCGCGAACACCCACTACCAGGCCAAGTGCTATCGCGTCGACGAGGTGCCGGGCCGTCCCGGCGAGTACTTCGCCTACGTCGCCTACGACATCGACCTGTTCGAGGAAGGCTCGATCGCGAACCTGACCTCGTCGATCATCGGCAACGTCTTCGGTTTCAAGCCGCTTTCCGCACTCCGCCTGGAGGACATGCGGATTCCCGTCGCGTACGTCAAGACCTTCCAGGGTCCGCCACACGGCATCGTGATGGAGCGGGAGTACCTGAACAAATTCGGCCGGCCGCTACTGGGCGCCACCGTCAAGCCGAAACTCGGGCTGTCCGCTCGGAATTACGGCCGGGTGATCTATGAGGCGTGCCGCGGCGGCCTGGACTTCACCAAGGACGACGAGAACATCAACTCGCAACCATTCATGCGCTGGCGGGACAGGTTCCTGTTCGGCATGGAGGGCGTCAACAAGGCGATGGCCGATACCGGCGAGATCAAGGGCCACTACCTGAATGTGACGGCGGCCACGCTGGAGCAGATGTACGAGCGGGCCGAGTTCGCCAAGGAATTGGGCAGCGTCGTGGTGATGATCGATTTGACGATCGGCTTCACCGCCATGCAATCGATGTCGCACTGGGCGCGGCGGAACGGGGTGCTGCTGCACCTGCACCGCGCCGGCCACTCGACCTACACCAGGCAGAAGACCCACGGCGTCAGTTTCCGGGTGCTGGCCAAGTGGTGCCGGCTGATCGGCGTCGACCACCTGCACGCCGGCACCGTCGTGGGCAAGCTGGAGGGTGACCCGGCCACGACGAAGGGCTACTACGACACCCTGCGCGACGACCACATCCCCATCTCGCCCGGCAACGGAATCTTCTTCGACCAGGACTGGGCGAGCATGCCCGGGGTGATGCCGGTGGCCTCCGGCGGCATCCACGCGGGCCAGATGCACCAGCTGCTGGACCTTTTCGGCGACGACGTGGTCCTGCAGTTCGGTGGCGGCACCATCGGGCACCCGCTGGGCATCGCCGCCGGGGCGGAGTCGAACCGGGTGGCGCTGGAGGCTGTGGTCAAGGCCCGCAACGAGGGCCGCGACCTGCTCCAGGAGGGCCCGGCGGTGCTGCGCAGGGCGGCCGAGGACTGCCGCCCGCTCGAGGTCGCACTGGCCACCTGGGGCGACGTCACCTTCGACTACACGTCCACCGACGCCCCCGACGCGGTTCCGACCGCCAGCCTCTAGGAGCCGACATGCGTTTGCGTCACGGAGCTTTCTCGTACCTACCGGAGCTGACCGACGAGGAGATCGCGGCCCAGCTGCGGTATGCGCTGCTCAACGGCTGGCCGATCTCGATCGAGTACACCGACGACCCGCACCCGCGGAACATCTACTGGCACATGTGGGGTCTCCCGCTGTTCGACCTCGACGAGCCGGACGGCGCACTCGCCGAGATCAACGCCTGCCGGGCGACGTTCCCGGACAGCTACGTCCGGGTGCTGGCCTACGACGCATCGCTGGGGCGGCAGACCACGGCCCTGCACTTCCTGGTGCAGCGGCCGGCCCACGAGCCGGGATTCCTGTTGACCCGCACCGAAGGTCAGGACCGCCGGCAGGGTTACGCCGTGCACTCGTACAGCACCGCGGACGCCGGCCGCCGCAACGGCGGGCCCGCGTGATGGTCGGGTCATGACCCCCACGACCACCGGCGGACGCCGTGGCTGCTGACGATCAGCCGCCGAAGCGCTCCACCGGATTCGGGTACTACCGGCCCGAGGCGGTGGCCCCCACCCGGGTCGGTTCGGCGGGGGCGTGCGCGCCGCCGGGCGCGCACGTCCCTGCAGCGGCCGGCGCCAAGGGCCCCGGGACGACCGCCGAACCGGCGGGACCCGCAGACCCGGCCGATGGTGTGCTCGCCGACGATGCGGTGCTCGACCTGTCCACCGACAGCGCGCGCCGGGACGTCGACGAGACGCTGGAGCGGCTGGATCGCGAACTGGTCGGGCTGGCAGGAGTCAAACGCCGGGTGCGGGAGATCGCCGCCCTGTTGCTGGTGGACCGGGCACGCAGCCGGTTCGGCCTGAACTCCTCCCGGCCGACCCTGCACATGAGCTTCACCGGCGGCCCCGGGACCGGGAAGACGACCGTCGCGCTACGGATGGCCGAGATGCTGCACGCGATGGGTTACATCCGGCAGCCCAAGGTGCTCAGCGTGACCCGGGACGACCTGGTCGGCCAGTTCATCGGGCACACCGCCCCGAAGACGAAGGCCATCATCGCCAAGGCCGCCGGCGGTGTGCTGTTCATCGATGAGGCCTACTACCTGTTCCGACCGGAGAACGAACGCGACTACGGGCAGGAGGTGATCGAGATCCTCCTGCAGGAGATGGAGAGCGAACGGGCCAGCCTGGTGGTGATCTTCGCCGGTTACCCGGACCGGATGGACACTTTTTTCTCCGCGAACCCCGGGCTGTCCTCCCGGGTGCCGCACCACATCGCGTTCGACGATTACGACCACGGCCAGCTGGTCGAGATCGCCGAACTGATGGTGGCGGCCGAGAACTTCCGGTTCGACGACGGCGGCCGGGAGGCGTTCTCCCGGTACCTGGAACTGCGAATGGCGCGGCCGCGGTTCTCCAACGCCCGCAGCGTCCGCAACGCCATCGAACGGTGCCGGCTGCGACAGGCCCGGCGGCTGGTCGAGCTGCACCGGCCGCTGACCCGCACCGACCTGATCACCCTCACCGCGCAGGACGTGTACGGCAGCAGTGTCTTCGGCAGCGACTCCACGCCGGACGGTCCGGCCCGGGCCCCGGCCGCCGACATCTCCGCCGCCGATCCGCGCCTGGCCGTCCCGAGCTAGCACGACCACAAGACCGTACCGAGAGCACTCCCGCACCAACCGGTTCCGCCCGCGTCATCACGGTTCGCCGCACCGACAGGAGACCGCCACCATGCCCGAAGGACTCAAGACCCTCACTCGGTACACGATCGAGGAGGAGCACCGTCACCCCGGTTCAACCGGCGATTTCTCGGGCCTGCTCAACGTTCTCGCGACGGCGATCAAGATCGTCGCGAACAACGTCAACAAGGGCGCGCTGCTGGGATCGGAACGGGTCGCCGGCAGCGCCCGCAGCGACGTGGACAAGAACCTGTCCGCGCTCAGCAACGCGGTGATCATCCGGGAGACGCAGTGGGCCGGTCACCTCGCGGCGATGGTCTCCGAGGAGATGGACGAGTTCTACCCGGTGCCCGAGCACTACCGGCGGGGCAAGTACCTGCTGGCCTTCGACCCGCTCGACGGCTCCGGGAATCTGGACCTGAACATGACGCTGGGCAGCATCTTCAGCATCCTGCGCTGCCCGGACACCGACCACGAGCCCCGCGCCGAGGACTTCCTGCAACCGGGTACGGAGCAGGTCTGCGCCGGCATTGCGCTGTACGGGCCGGCCACGATGATGGTGCTGACCACCGGCCGCGGGGTGGACGGCTTCACCCTCGACCGGGAGATCGGCGCGTTCGTGCTGTCCCACCCGCAAATGCGGATCCCGGAGCACAACGACGAGTTCGCCATCAATGCCTGCAACGAGCGGTACTGGGAACAGCCGGTCAAGCGGTACGTCAAGGAGTGTCTGGACGGGGCGGCCGGCCGTCGCGGCCGCGACTTCACCATGCGCTGGGTGGAATCACTGGTGGCCGAGACGTTCCGGATCCTCACCGTCGGCGGGGTGTATCTCGACCCGCGGGCGACCAAGGACGAGGGCCGGTCGGGACGGCTGCGACTGCTCTACGAGGCCAACCCCATCGCGTATCTCATCGAGCAGGCCGGCGGCGCCGCGAGCACCGGGCACGAGCGGGTGTCGGCCCTGGAGCCCGAGAGCCTGCATCAGCGGGTGCCGCTGATCTTCGGTTCCCGCAAGGAGGTGGAGCGGATCGAGCGGTACCACGCCGAGTATCTCGACGGCATGGTCGGCTCGTTCGACGCCTCGCTGTTCACCGCGCGATCGCTGTTCCGGACGGTGTGAGATGTCCGTCAGGCACCCGGTCGTCGCCATCACCGGGTCGTCCGGCGCCGGCACGACCTCGGTGACCAAGACGTTCCAGCACATCTTCCGCCGCGAGGGGATCACCCCGGCGCTCATCGAGGGCGACTCCTTCCACCGGTACGACCGAGAGGAGATGCGCATCGCGATGGCGGAGGCCGAGCAGCAGAAGAACAATCACTTCTCGCACTTCGGCCCCGAGGCGAATCTGTTGGAGGACCTGGAGGCGTTGTTCCGGCAGTACGGCGAGACCGGCACCGGCCGGGCCCGGAAGTACCTGCACGACGACGAGGAGGCCAAGCCCTACGGGCAACCGGCGGGGACGTTCACGCCGTGGGAGGACCTGCCGCCGGGCAGCGACCTGCTGTTCTACGAGGGCCTGCACGGCGCCGCGGTCACCGAGACGGTCAACATCGTGCAGCACGCGGATCTGCTGGTCGGCGTCGTGCCGATCATCAACCTGGAGTGGATCCAGAAGCTGTTGCGCGACCAGACCGCACGCGGGTACTCCAGCGAGGCGGTGACGGACACGATCCTGCGCCGGATGCCGGACTACGTGAACTACATCTGCCCGCAGTTCGCCCGCACGGACATCAACTTCCAGCGGGTGCCCACGGTCGACACCTCCGACCCCTTCACCGCGCGGTACATCCCGACGGCGGACGAGAGCTTTCTGGTGATCAGGTTCGCCAACCCCAGGGGTATCGACTTCTCCTACCTGCTGACGATGCTGCACGACTCGTTCATGTCCCGGCCGAACATCATCGTGGTGCCCGGCGGGAAGATGGAACTGGCCATGCAGCTGATCTTCACGCCTCTGATCCTCCGGTTGCTGGAGAAGAAGCGCGAACTGCAGCGCTGACGTCGCCCACTGCGTGACGGCGGTGCTGCGGGTTCGGTGACGCCGACCACACGTCGTGCCCGTTTGGTCCTCTTCGTCCTACAGTTGCAGAACATTGCAATTGCAGGGCGGCCACAACGGGCAAGGCCTTGCCGGGACGACCGACACGCGGGGGGACGGTGACGCGGATGTCCCGCCGATCGACCCGATGAGCACCCCGCTGTACCAGCTCAAGGCGGAGTTCTTCCGCACCCTGGGCCATCCGGCCCGGATCAGGGTGCTCGAGCTGCTCGGCGAGCGGGAGCACGCCGTGTCGGAGCTGCTGCCCGAGATCGGTGTGGAGCCCGCGAACCTCTCACAGCAGCTGGCCGTGCTGCGCCGGGCGGGATTGGTCGAGACCCGGAAAGAGGGCTCGGCGGTGTACTACTCGCTGTCCAGCCCGGAGATTGCCGAACTGCTGCGCGTCGCCAGGGTGATCCTCACCGAGGTGCTGTCCGGTCAGGTGGAGCTGCTGCAGGACCTGCGGGCGGCGCCGCGCCGGTCCATGTCCCCCTGACAACGGCTCACCGACAACGACTTTCGAACAGGAGGTGACGGATGCGCGCGCTGTGGCGGAAGATCCGGGCGACCGGTCGGGTGGCCGAGCCGGCCCCGACGGCGCCCGTGGACGTCACCTCGCCCGCCGTCACCGACGCCCGGGCCGCGCTGCACGGATCGGTGCAGTTCCGGCACGTCGACACCGGATCCTGCAACGGCTGCGAGATCGAGCTCGGCGCCGCCCTGGGCCCTGTGTACGACGGGGAACGTTACGGCGCAAGGCTTGTCGCGTCTCCGCGGCATGCCGACGGCTTGCTGGTCACCGGCCCGGTGACCAGGAACATGGCGGAACCGTTGCGCCGCACGTACGACGCGGTGCCCGCACCGAAACTGGTTGTCGCGGTGGGCGACTGCGCCCGCAATTGCGGTGTCTTCGCGGGCGCCTACGGGGTGGCCGGGCCGGTCGGCGCCGTCATCCCCGTCGACCTGGAGATCGCCGGCTGCCCGCCGCGTCCCGAGGCGATCGTGGCCGCCCTGCGAACGGTGACCGGCCGATGAACGTGGTGTCCGCCGGACTGTTGATCGCGGTGATTGCCGGCGGCGGTACGGCGTCAGCGGCGCTGTTGGCGTCCCGGCCGCGACGGCCGCTGGTGGTCGGCGCGGGTGTCGTGCTGATCGGCGTCGCCGCCGCGCTCGCCGGCATCGCCGCCATGGCGGGACAGACCGTGACGGTGTCCCTGCCGGCGCTCGTGCCGCTGTCCGGGATGATCTTCCAGGTCGACCCGCTGGGCGGCTTCTTCATCGCGGTGACCGGCGGCGTCGCGGTCGCCGTCGGCGTGTACGGGATCGGTTATCGCGCACACGGCCTCGACGCGCGCCCGTTCCAGGCGGTGCTGCCGTTGTTCGTGGTGTCGATGGTGCTGGTGCCGGCCGCGGCCAGTGTCGGGACCCTGGCGCTGTGCTGGGAACTGATGGCGGTCACGTCCCTGGTTCTGGTGCTGGCGGAGCACCGCCGGCGGCGCGCCGTCGCGTCGGCCGGGCGCTGGTACGCCGTGATGACCCAGCTCGGCATGGTGGCGATCCTGATCGGGCTGGTGGCCTTCGCGGCCGACGCCGCGGACACCTCGTTCGCCGCGTTGCGGGCGGCGGGACCGCTGCTGCCGGCCGGCACGGCCGCGCTGGTGTTCCTCGCAACAGGCATCGGTTTCGGCTCGAAGGCCGGCATCCTGCCGCTGCATGCCTGGCTGCCGCGGGCACACCCGGAGGCACCGAGCAGCGTGTCGGCGCTGATGTCGGCGGCCATGGTGAACCTGGGCATCTACGGCATCATCCGGGTGGGATTCGACCTGCTGAGCGTGGGGGCGCAGTGGTGGTGGCTGCTGGTCCTCGTCCTGGGCGCCGTTTCTGCCGTGTACGGCATCCTGCAGGCGGCCATCGGGACTGACCTCAAGCGACTGCTCGGGTACTCCACCAGCGAGAACATGGGCCTGGTGCTGATCGGCGTCGGCGCCGCCGGCATGTTCGTCACCACCGGGCAGGCCCCGCTCGCCGGCCTCGCCCTGACGGCCGCACTGCTGCACGTGCTCAACCACGCGGCGTTCAAGACCCTGCTGTTCCAGTCCGCCGGTTCCGTCGTCGCGGCGACCGGGCACCGCGATCTGGACGAACTGGGCGGTCTGCGGACCGGGATGCCCGGCACCACCGCCGCTTTCGGGGTCGGTGCGCTGGCCGCGTCGGCGCTGCCGCCGGGGGCCGCGTTCGTCAGCGAATGGCTGCTGCTGCAGGCACTGATCCACGGACTGCCCGCGTCTGGCACGGCGGCTGCCATCGTGCTGCCGTTGGCCGTGGCGGCCATCGCGCTGACTGCCGGCCTTGCGGTGGTGACGTTCGTCAAGGCGTTCGGCATCGGCTTCCTTGCCCGGCCGCGAAGCCCGGAGGCCGCCGCGGCAACCGAGAGTCCGGCGGGCATGCTGGCCGGGATGGCCATCGCGGGGGCGGCCTGTGTCGGCTTGTCGCTGCTGCCCACCGCCGTGCTGCCCGCCATCGGCGGCGTCGCCGCCGGCCTGGTGAACGGCACTGACCCGGTCGCCGTCGACCATCTCACGATCGAGTTGACCGGGGTCGCCGGTTCGCTGTCCCCGGTGATGCTCGGCACCGCGCTGACCGTCGCGGTGGTCGGAGCGCTCGCTGCCCTCCGCGTCGTGGCCGGCCGCCGCGCCGCCCGCACCGCCCGGCTCTGGGACTGCGGCGGCGGGCCGATGTCCAGTCGGATGGAATACACCGCAACGTCTTTCGCCGAGCCCCTGCAGCGGGTGTTCGACGACGTGCTGGCCGCTGAGACCGACGTCGACGTCTCGCACTACGAGGAGTCGCGGTACCTGGTCCGCACCATCGAATACCGCCGGCGGACCCCGGATCCCGTGGAGAGCCGGCTGTACGCGCCCGTCCTGGCGGTGCTTGCCCGCTGGGGTCGGGCGGCACGGTGGCTGGCGAACGGCAGCGTGCACCGCTACCTCGGTTACGGGTTCGCCGTGCTGTGCGGATCGTTGATCGCGCTGGTGGTGATCCGATGACGGTCTTCGGCGTACTCACCATTGCGCTGCAGGTGGTGATCGTCGTCGGTCTCGCTCCGGTGCTGACCGGCGTCATGAGGCAGATCCGCGCGCGGATGGAGGGCCGGGCCGGCCCCGGGATCGGCCAGCCCTGGCGTGATCTGCGCAAGCTGCTCGGCAAGGAGTCGATCCGACCGCGCGGCACCACCGAGGCGTTTCGGGTCGCGCCGCTGGTGCTGGCCGCCACGTGCCTGGTGGTGGCGGCCGCCGCACCGTTCGTCAGCACGGCGTCACCGCTGGATCCGATCGCCGACCTGTTCGCCGTCGTCGCCATTCTCGCCCTGGGCACCGTCGCCCTGGCGTTGGCCGGCATCGACACCGGCACAGCGTTCGGCGGGATGGGCGCCAGCCGGGAGACCACCATCGTGGCGCTGGTGGAGCCGACGCTGCTGGTCGCGATCTTCGCGCTGTCCGTTCCGGTCGGCTCCACGAACCTCGCCGCGATCGTCACCGCCGGGCTGAACGACCCGGCCCAGGTGTTCTCACCGGTCAGCCTGCTGGCGGCGGTGGCGCTGGCCGTGGTGATCGTTGCCGAGACCGGCCGGCTGCCGGTCGACAACCCCTCCACCCACCTGGAACTCACCATGGTGCACGAGGCGATGGTGCTCGAGTACGCCGGTCCGGACCTCGCGGTGATCGAACTCGCGTCGTCGATGCGCCTGGTGATCTTCCTCGGACTGCTCGGAAACCTGTTCGCCCCGTGGGGGATCGCCACGTCCGCCGGTCCGGTGGCGTTGCTGGCGGGGTGCGTCGCGTTCACCGCCAAGGTGGCAGTGCTCGGCGGCCTCCTCGCCGCTGGTGAGGTCTTCCTGGCAAAGCTGCGGCTGTTCCGGGTGCCGGAACTGCTGGCGGGTTCCTTCGTCCTCGGGTTGCTGGCCGTGACCGCCGGCTTCGTGCTGTCGTGAACGCCGACCTGTCCACCCAGCTGCTCAACATCGCGGCCGGCGCGTTCCTGTTCGCGGCCGTGCTGATCCTGTGGCGGCGGGAGCTGTCATCGATCATCGACATCTTCGCCCTGCAGGGCGTCGCGCTGGCCGCCATGGTCGCGGTGATCGGGTCCTCCACCGGCTCGGTGGAGCTGCTGGTGGTCGCTGCCGCACTGCTGGTGGTGCGCGCCGGGGTGCTGCCCTGGTTCCTGCGCCGGGCACTGGCGCACGCCGAGGCGACGCGGCGGGAAACCCGGCCGCTGGTCAACGTGGTGACGTCGCTGCTGGCGGCCGCGGCGTTGACCCTGCTGGCCTATGCGGTGTCGCAGCCGTTGGTCGCGCTGGACCCGTCACCGACCGCCCATGCCATTCCGGTGGGGGTGGCGGTGGTGCTGATCGGCTTCTTCGTCCTGGTCACCCGCCGGCTCGCGCTGTCCCAGGTCGTCGGATTCCTGTTGCTGGACAACGGGATCACCGCTGTCGGGTTCCTCAGCACGGCGGGTGCAGGGGTGATCGTGGAACTCGGCGTGACCCTCGACGTGCTGCTGGTGGTGCTGGTGCTGCAGGTGCTGAAGACCCGGATCCGCGAGGCCTTCGGGGCCACCGATCTGGACGAGCTGCGGGAGTTGCACGACTGATGACGGGGCTGATGATCCTGCCGATCCTGCTGCCACTGCTCGCCGCGGCGGCGGCGAAGTGGCTTTTGCGCGGGGCTGCGCCGCGCGCGATGTTGGCGCCGTGCACCGCCGCCGGCGTGCTGGTCGTGGCGGTGCTGCTGGCGGTGCAGGTGTCGTCGCAGGGCCCGCAGACGGTCTCGGGACTGTTGCGGGTGGACGCGCTGAGCAGCTGGCTGCTGATCGTCATCGGCGCCGTGGCCCTGATCTCCGGGGTCGCAACGCCGGCTTACCTGCGGGCGGATCGCGAACTCGGTCACGGGGATCCAGCGACCGCTCGCCGGTACGACGTGCTGGTCCAGCTGTTCCTCGCGGTGATGGCGCTGGCCGTGCTCGCCGCCGGGATCGGTGTGCTGTGGGTGGCCATCGAAGCAACCACGGTGGTGACCGCGTTCCTGGTCGGGCAGCACCGCGGCCGGGCCGCCGTCGAGGCCGCGTGGAAATACGTGGTGATCAGCTCGACCGGCATCGCGCTGGCCCTGCTCGGCATCTTCCTGCTGAACTTCGCCGCACTGCGGGCCACCGGCAGTGACGGGCTGACCTGGGACTCACTGGTGGCGAGTGCGTCGCAGCTCGACCCGGCGGTCACCCGGATCGCCGTCCTGCTGCTGATTCTCGGGTTCGGCACCAAGGCCGGGCTGGCCCCGCTGCACGCCTGGCTGCCGGACGCGCACAGCCAGGCGCCCGCACCGGTGTCGGCACTGATGTCCGGTGTACTGATCTCGGTGGCGTTCTACGCGGTACTGCGGGTCAAGGTGATCGCGGATGCGGCACTCGGTGTCGAGTTCACCCGCACCCTGCTGCTGGTGATGTCACTGGCATCGCTGGCGTTGGCCGCCACACTGATGATCGCGCAGCGCGACCACAAGCGAATGCTCGCCTATTCCAGTATCGAGAACATGGGGCTGATGGCGCTGGGCGCGGCCATCGGAAGCCGGCTCGCCATCGCCGCGGTGCTGCTGCACATGCTGGGGCACGGCCTGGTCAAGAGCGGGCTGTTCATCGGCGCCGGACGAATTCTGCAGGTCACCGGGACCACCCGCATCGATGGGGTGCGCGGCCTTGCCGGGCAGGCACCGGTGCTGGCCGGTGCCTTCGGTGTCGGCGTCCTGGCCGTTGTCGGATTCCCGCCCTTCAGCCTGTTCGCCAGTGAACTCGGCATCGCCACAGCGGGTTTCGCGCAGGGCATGGGTGTGGTCACCGGCATCGCTCTGATGCTCGCGCTCGTGGCTGCGGGCGCGCTGATGGTGCACACCAGCCGGATGCTGCTGGGTTCCGGGCCGTCGGAGCCGGCGGAGGCCGTGGACGCTGGAGAGGTCGTCGGGATCGCAGCCCATCGGGCGGCGGCCGGCGGGCCGATCGCGGTCGCGACGGCTGCATCCGGACCCGCGGCGGCGGCCGGGACGGCGATGGCCACCAGACGCGCGGCAGTGGCATCCCCGTCCGGATCCCGGCCGGGATCCGATACCTGGGCGATGATCGGCGCGTTGGTCGGGTGCGCGGTCCTCGGCGTCTGGGCCGGGCCGCTCGGCGGCCTGTTGGAGCAGGCGACGACCGTCGTCGTGGGTGCGCCATGACCGCCACCCGGGGCACCGGCGTGACCGGCCGGGTCCCCGACGAGGTGACCGCCGGGGAGCTCGCCGGCCGCGCCGAGGAGTTGCTGGCGGCCGGATACCGACTGGCACTCATTGCGGGGCACGATGACGGTGACACGCTCCGGGTGATCTACCTGTTCCTGCGGCCCGGCGCGGACCACGGGGTCGAACTGCAACTCACGCTCGACCCAGCCGATCCGACGATCCCCAGCTTGTCGACGCTGTCGTTCACCGCCGGGCGGTTCGAACGCGAGATGCGCGACCTCCTGGGCATCGTGCCGCAGGACCACGTGCTGCCGTCCCGCATGGTCCGGCACTTCCACTGGCCACGTGGCTGGTACCCGATGCGGCGCGGCGCCGGTGAACCACCGCCGTTCGGTGACGTGGACGGCCCGTTCTCCTTCCGCACCGTCGAGGGTGCCGGGGTGTACGAGATCCCCGTCGGGCCGGTGCATGCCGGGATGATCGGTCCCGGTCACTTCCGCTTCTCCGTTGTCGGGGAAACCGTGCTGAACATGAAGGCGCGCCTGTGGTTCGTGCACAGGGGCATCGAGAAGCTCTTCGAGGGAGCCGATTGTGCAGACGGTGCCCGGCTCGCGGAACGGGTCAGCGGTGACACCTCCGTCGGACACGCGGTGGCGTTCTGCCGTGCCGTGGAGGACGCGCTGGGCATGCCGATCCCCGCTGCGGCGCAACAGATTCGCGCCGTGCTGCTGGAACTGGAACGGCTCTACAACCACATCGGCGACATCGGCGCCCTGAGCAACGACGCCGGACACTCGGTGCTGAACAGCCAGGCGCTGCGGGTGCGGGAGCAGTTGCTGCGGATCAATGACGCCGTCACCGGTGGCCGGTTGCTCCGCGGTGCGGTGACCGTCGGCGGCGCCACGGTGCGCGGGCTCCCCGATCCTGCCGTGCTGCGGGCGATCGCCGACGACGTCACCGAGATTGCCGAGTTGGCAACGTCCCACAGCGTTGTCCGGGACCGGTTCGCCGGGACCGCGGTGCTGTCCACGCAGGACGCTCACAACCTGGGGACGCTGGGGTACGTGGCCCGGGCCAGCGGCGTCCCGACCGACGCCCGGTACGACCATCCGGTGCCGGACGTGCGCTACCCGCCGCCGCCGGCGATCCCGACGGACGGGGATGTGTTGGCCCGCTTCCTGATCCGGGTCGCGGAGTTCCACCACTCGGTCGCCACCATCGGTGGGCTGGTGGACCAGCTGTCGTCCGACGGAGCCGCGCGCGGCGGGCTCCCCTCGAGCGACATGGTGGTCGAGGCGGCAGGGCAGACGACCACGGGGCGCCGGGCCGGCGTGGGCATCGCCGAGGGCTGGCGCGGCACCATCGTGCACCGGGTCGAGCTGGACGGGGCGGGCAGGCTGTCCCGGGTGAAGATCGTCGACCCATCGTTCTTCAACTGGCCGGCGCTGCCGATCGCCATGCAGGACACGATCGTGCCCGACTTCCCCCTTGCCAACAAGAGTTTCAACCTGTCCTACGCCGGCAACGACCTCTGACGTGCGGCCGTGCCGCGCGGTCAGTGCGCAGCGGCGTGCGTTTCCAGCAGGCGGAGCCAGATCTCGCTCATCGTGGGATAGGACGGCACCGCATGCCAGAGCTCCTCCAGGGTCACCTTGCCGACCATGGCGACGGTGGCGGCGTGCACGAGTTCGGCCACGTCCGGTCCGACGAACGTCGCGCCCAGCAGCGTGTGGGATGGGGCATCGATCACCAGCTTCGCCCGGCCGACGTAGTCGTCGCGCAGCAGCGAGACACCGGCGACGTTGGCCAGGTCGTACTCGACCGTTTCGACGGCCGCGCCGCTGTCCCGGGCATGCTGTTCGGTCACGCCCACAGAGGCGACCTGGGGATCGGTGAACGTCACCTGCGGCACGGTGGACGCGTCGGCGAGGTCGGTGTAGCGCGGTCCGCCGACCGGCCGGCCCGCCGCCCGGGCGCCGATGACGGCGCCGCAGATCCGCGCCTGGTACTTGCCCATGTGGGTCAGCAGGGCTCGGCCGGTGATGTCGCCCACCGCGTACAGCCAGTCGCCGGAAACGCCCTGCACCGCAAGGTGATCATCGGTGGGAACGAATCCGCGTGAGCCGCTGACGTCGATCCCGACAGTGTCGAGTCCGATGCCGGTGCTGGACGGGGTGCGACCGGTGGCCACCACGATCTCGTCGACGACGGCGATCCGGTCGCCGAAATGCACCGTCGCCTCACCGCCGTGGATGTACCCCTCCCCGGTGTCCGCGGGGTCGACCCGGCGCACCTGGTCAACACCGGCGCCGAGAACCACGGTGACGCCACGCTTCTCGAACGCCTGCCGGACGAGTTCACCGGCGAAGGGCTCGTTCCGGGCCAGCAGCGTGGGCTCCGCGCCGATGATTGTCAACTCCTCGACGCCCAGGCCGTGCAACCAGCCCACCGACTCGCAGGCGACGACACCCCCGCCGACCACCGCCACCCGCCGCGGGATCTCGTGCAGGTTCGTGACGTCGCGCGAGGTCCACGGCAACGCGTCCCGCAGTCCCGGGATGTCCGGCACGGTCGCCGTCGTGCCGGTGGCCAGGACGACCGCGTGCCGCGCGGTCAGCACCCGCGTGGTGCCATCGGCGGCGGTCACCTTCACCGTCTTCTCCCCCGCCAGCCGGCCGCGCCCGCGCACGACGTCGATGCCGGCGCCGGTGGCCCACTGCACCTGGCTGGAGTCGTCGTGGTTGTGGGTGAACGAATCCCGCCGCGCCAGCACGGCGGGGACGTCGAGCCCGCGGTCGCCGACAAGGGCTGCCACACCGGGCAGGTGGCGGGCCGACTCGAGAACGTCGACCGGACGCAGCAGCGCCTTGCTCGGCATGCAGGCCCAGTACGAGCACTCGCCACCGACCAGTTCGTGCTCGACGATCGCCGCGGTCCGGTCGCTGCCCTGGATCGCGTATTGCGCGACGTTCTCCCCTGGCGGACCGCCACCGATCACGAGTACGTCGTAGCTGTCGCGCTCCGTGCCGCTGCCGGCGGGTTCAGACATGCCGAACACGGTAACCGCCCGTTCCGGCCGGATCGGCCCGCCGCGGTCAGTCGGTCGACGTGTCCGGCGGGTCGGCCGGACCGTCACGGCCACGGTCCCGCAGTACCGAGCCGCTCGGGGCGGGCAGCAGGTCGGTGACGACGAACCCGCCCTGCTCGGTCGTCTCGCCGACCCGGATGCCGACCGGGGCGCGGAAGCCCGGTCCGTCCCAGGCGAAGGTGTGGAACTCTCCGTTCTCGCCGCAGTGGTCGACGCCGTCCGGCAACTCGCGCAGCAGCTCGTCGTCGAACTCACGGCCGGCGAAGGCCGGGTCCAGCTGCGCGCTGTCCACACAGCTGATGGTCGCCCGGAGGCCGCTGCGCACCATCTGCGCGGCCAGCTCCGTGGTGTCCCGTCCCCACAGCGGGAACACCGGTTCGAGACCGCTGCCCTGCAACTGCCGCTCGCGGTACCCGCGGATGTCGGCGAGGAACAGGTCGCCGAACGCCATCACCGAGACACCCTGCGCCACAGCAGATCCGGCGAGTTCGGACATCAGCGCCTCGTACCGCTCGTTCGGACACGGCCAGGGCAGCTCAACAGTCCGCAGTGGCAGTCCGACGGCATCCGCCTGCTGCTGCAGCAGCTCGCGCCGGACGGCGTGCATGGCCACCCGGTCGGCGGCCGCGTTGATCGTGGTGACCAACCCGGTGACGTCGACCTCGGCACGTTCGCGCAGCATCGCGAGGCTGTACGCGCTGTCCTTCCCGCTGCTCCAGGACAGCCAGGCGGCGGGGCGGCTCATGACGCGAACAGCGGCGCGAGGCCGTCCAGTACCCGGGCCGCCCCGAAGTCGAAGGCGCGCACCGCATCCCAGGCGGCGCCCTGCTCGCCGCCGGCGCTGGCCCCGACCCGAACGGCGAGCGGGTAGCGCGCCGGGTCGAGGACCCGGTCGAGAAGCGGACCGGCTCTGTCCCACCACTGCTGCTCGGTCAGTGCTGTGCTGCGCCGCACCTGTTCCGCGGCGGCGGCGGTCCGCGCCCAGTCCCGGACGAAGGCGAGCGTCCAGGCCAGCGCAGCGTCCATCGTGACGTCATCCAGGCCGTGGCCGTCGAGGGCGGACAATTCCCGCTCGTACTTGGCGACGGCGCCCGGCCCCAGCGGGGGCCGGGTGGTGTCGACGACCGCGACCCACGGGTGCCGCTGGTAGAGGTCACGGTTCGCGTCGATGACCGCCCGGACCCGGGTCCGCCACGAGCGTCCGCGTCCCGCGCCGGCAGGCATCTGCAGGTAGGCCTGGTCGAGCATCAGCTCGACCAGCTCGTCGCGGCCGGGCACGTAGGTGTAGAGCGTCATCGGCGCCGAACCCAGCGCGGTGGCCACCCGCCGCATGCTGACCGCGTCCATGCCCTCGGCGTCCGCCAGCGCGATGCCGGCCGCCACGATCGCATCCAGGCTGAGGCCCTGCTGCGGCCCGCGGCCCGAACCGGACCCGGGCAGCTCGCCGCGCCACAACAGGGTCAATGTGCGCGCCGGATCGGCGGCGCCGGACCGGACAGGTGTCATGGCGGCCATTCTGCACGGATATTCACCCATTGTCCGTACGCCGTACGTAGTACACTGTACGGAGTAAGCAGCCGCGTCGGTGCACCGATGCCGGCGATGTCCCGACAGACAGTTGTCCAGCAGACGGAGGAAGCATGCAGATCACCGAAACAGCCCTGAGCCTGAATGTCGCGGACCCCGCCGCATCGGCGCGGTTCATGATCGACCACTTCGGCTTCCAGCAGGTGATGGCCGCCGACGGCTTCGCCTCGCTCACCCGCCCCGACGCCGGCGTGAACCTGGTCTACCTGGTCGTCGGGATGCCGACATTGCCCGCCGACCAGCGGGACGTGCCGGCGCAGGGCCAGATCATCGCGTTCGTGGTGGATGACCTGGAGGGCGAGCTGTCCAGGCTGCAGGACGAGGGCGTCGCCATCACCATGCCGCTGACCGCCGAGGAATGGGGCGAGCGGACCTTCCAGGTGCGGGACCCGAACGGCATCATCGTGCAGCTGGTGGACTGGAATGGGCCGGTGGCCGAGCAGTACGCGGAGCCGGCCGGCGTCGGCTGAGGGGGTGGAATTCCGTTACGCCGGGGGCTGACCCCATGGCGCCGGCGGGCCGCCGGACGTGCTGATCCGGCGGCCCGGCCGACGCCGCAGACGGGTCAGCCGTTGCGACGCCGAGCGGCCGCGAGCGCGGCGGTCATCTCGTCGCGGTTGAGCCGCGGGCCGTAGGCGGGGGTGTCCGGCTGGAACCGCCAGCCCTCGGCGAGCGGGCCGGCGTCGACAACGTCGTATCCGAAGCTGTCCAGCAGTGCGGTGACGACGGACTTGGCGTCGGCATCGTCACCGGCGATCGCCAGGGCGCGCCGGTTCGGGGTCCCCGCCGGCTGGCCGTGCGACGCGAGGTCGGCGGAGGTGATGTGGTTGAACGCCTTGACCACCGTTGACTGTGGCAGGTGCTGCTGGAGTAGCTCGGCGCTGGTGGTGGACTCGTCGTCCAGCTCGGCGATGTGCCCGTCCCGCTGCCAGTAGTAGTTGTTGGTGTCGATGACGATCTTGCCGGCCAGCGGCTCCACCGGCACGCTCCGATAGGCCTTGAGCGGAATGGTCACCACCACCAGCTCGCCGCTCTCCGCGGCCTCCTGTGCCGTGGCCGCGGAGGCCAGCGGCCCGAGCTCGTTGACCAGTCCGATGAGTGTCTCCGGCCCGCGAGAGTTGCTCAGTACCACCTTGTCCCCGGCCGCGACGGCCAGTCCCGCCACCGCGCTGCCGATGTTGCCGCTTCCGATCAATCCCAGTGTCGTCATGCCTGCGGACAACCGGATCGGGCACCCGGATGTTCCCCGGCGCAATCCGCCCGGCTGCGCGTGGGCCGATCTGCCCCGGCCCACCGCAGCAGCGGAGTAGCCTGTTCTGTCGGCCTCGTGCGCGTGCACCGCGCACCGGCCGGACTGGGGGACCCGGCCGTGACGACACTCCGCGGTGAAGGCCGGTGGTGATCGCCGGTGGTGATCGCCCGTCGCGATGGCCCCGTGGCGATGACGCAGTGCTGTTGACCCAGTGCTGATGGAGCAGTGGAACGAGGAAGGGCAGGCGTGACAGAGACCGATCGAACGGCCCGTGCGGTCGCGCCCGCCTCGACCAGCGCCGGCACCGGGAACGGCGCGGCGAACGGAGGCGCGACCGGCGCCGGATCGGCCGTCGCCGAGGAGCAGCAGCACATTTCGCTGCTGTACCGGCGGCTGGACGAGTTGCGCGCCGAACGGATCGCGCTGCGCGACCGGTACATCCGGCACAGCGACAACACCCCGGGCGGCCGGGTGGAACGCGATGTCGCATTCGCGAGCCACTCCGCGGCCGTCCAGGCCCTCAACGCCGCCGAGGACCGGCTGTGTTTCGGCCGGCTGGATCCGGTCGACGGCGAATCGATGCACATCGGCCGGATGGGGATCTTCGAGGACGCCGGTGAGCACCGGCAGCTGCTGATGGACTGGCGTGCGCCCTCCGCGCGGCCGTTCTACGTGGCCACCGCCGCCAACCCGCTCGGCTTGCGGCGGCGCCGCTACATCCGCACCCGCCGCCGGGTGGTGGAGGGCGTCAACGACGAGTTCTTGGATCTCAGCGACCCGGAGATGGCCGCCGCGGCCGCCTCCGCACCGGTCGGCCCGGCCGGCGAGGCGGCACTGCTCGCCGCGGTGCAGGCCCCGCGCACCGGCCGGATGGCCGACATCGTCGCCACCATCCAGGCCGAGCAGGACCGGATCATCCGCGCCGACCAGGCCGGCATCATGGTCGTGCAGGGCGGCCCGGGAACGGGAAAGACCGCGGTTGCGCTGCACCGCGCGGCCTACCTGCTCTACAACCACCGCGCGCAGCTCGAGCAGCGCGGGGTACTGATCATCGGCCCGAACCCGACGTTCCTCGGCTACATCAGCCAGGTGCTGCCGTCGCTGGGGGAGAACGCGGTGGTGCTGTCCACCATCGCCGACCTGTTCCCCGGCGTGCAGGCACGGGGCATGGACGAGCCGCGGGTCGCCCGGGTCAAGGGCCGGACCGCGATGGCGACCGTGCTGGCCAACGCCGTGCTGCACCGCCAGGCGCTGCCGTCGCAGACCGTTCGGGTCCGGTTCGACGGCGCACCGGAGGGCCGGCTGCGGCTGGACCGCGCGCTGCTGGGTGCGGCGCGGGACCGGGCCTGGGCCTCCCGCCGGCCGCACAACAAGGCACGGCCGGTGTTCGTCAAGCGGGTGATCGACGGCTTGGTGCCCCAGGTCGCGGAACGGCTCGGCCGCGGGCCGGACGGCGAAAGCCTCGCCACCCGTGATGATCTCGACGCCATCCGGCAGGACCTGCTCGAGCACGAGGGCCTGCGCGACGCGCTGCGCGACATCTGGCCGCTACTCACCGCCCAGCGGCTGCTCGGTGACCTCTACGCCTCGCCGAAGCGGCTCGCGTTCGCCGCAGAATCGCTCAGCGCGGGCGACCGGGCGCTGCTCGCCCGACCGGACCGGCCGCGGGACTGGACACCGGCGGACGTGCCGTTGCTGGACGAGGCGGCCGAGATCCTCGGCCCGATCGACACTGCCCGCCGCGGCGCCGGAGCCGCCGACCTGCGGTACGCCACCGAGGTGGTGGACATGATGGGTGGCGGCGAATTCGCCGACGACTCCGACCCGGACGAGGTCGGGCTGGTCAGCATGGTCAGCGCGGCCAATCTCGCCGAGCTGCACACCGAGGCCGTCGACTGGACCTCGACCGCGGAACGCGCTGCGGCGGACCGGGAATGGACCTACGGCCACGTCATCGTGGACGAGGCGCAGGAGCTGTCCGCGATGGCCTGGCGCATGGTGATGCGGCGCTGCCCGATGCGGTCGATGACGCTGGTCGGTGACCTGGCGCAGACCTCTGACCCGGCGGGGGCGTCGTCGTGGACGCGGGTGCTGCGGCCCTACGCGCGGCAGGGTTTCCGGGTCGAGGAGCTCACGGTGAACTACCGCACTCCGGCGGAGATCATGACGGTCGCAGAGCCCGTGCTGGCCGCAATCGATCCCGCGCTCAATGCGCCGAGTTCGGTGCGGGACGCCGGGATCGCCCCGTCCCACCGGCAGGCCGACCCGCGCACGTTGCCCGCCGCGGTCGCGCAGGCCGTACTCGACGACGAGGACTCCGGCACCAGCGGAACACTGGCGGTGATCGTGTCCCGCGGCCGCCGGGCGGCGGTCGAGGAAGCCGTCCTGCAGTCGCAGCGGCCCACGGGCACCAACGGGTCCGCGACGGCCGAACCGCCCGTGTTGTTCGACATCGACACGGAGGCAACGGATCTGCGCCGGCACGTCGTGGTGCTCACCGTGCCGGAGGCGAAGGGCCTGGAATTCGACAGCGTGGTGGTCGCCGACCCGGGCGGCATCATCGCCGAGTCCGAACGCGGCCTGTCCGATCTGTACGTCGCGTTGACCCGCAGCACCCAGCGGCTGGCGGTCGTGCACACCGGTGAGTTGCCGGTGGTGCTGCGGCGGCTGGCGGATGCGGCCGCACAGACCGTCGGGCCACACCGGTGAGCTGCCGATGACATCGCGGTGACCGGAGTATGCGGCGGCATGGTCCGCCGAAACCCGAGAGCGGCGACTGGAAGATGCAGCGGCATGGATCGCCCGGTCACCGGTCGGTGCTGACGCCGCAGGACAATCGCCTGGACATCCCGTCGATCAGGTCGCGCACCGATCGCTCCGCCTGCTCCTGTGCGGCGGCCAGTGCGGCAGGCCCGTCACCGAAACCCTGTTGCAGCAACAGGGCCGAGTAGCCGTGCGTCACCGCGCCCACGGCGATGACGAGTGAGCCCGCGTCGGCCTCGCCGATGACGGCCCGGGCCGGCTCGAGAAGCAGGTCGTAGATGGCCTGGCTGGCGGCACTGAGCGAGGGATGGGCCGCCTTGTCCCGGTGGGTGTTGTACGCGGCGTCGAACAACGCCCGGTCGTCGTGCGCGAAGCGGACGTAACACCCGGTGAAGACGACCAACTGCTCGACCGGATCGTCGACCCCCGCGGTCGCCGCGCGCAGTGTGCCGCCCAGCCGTTCGAATCCGCGGGCGGCGAGGGCGGCGACCAGGTCGTCGCGGTCGGCGAAGTGCTTGTACGGGGCCGCGACGCTGACCCCTGCCCGCCGGCTGGCCTCGGCCATCGACCAACCCAGCGGCCCGCGCTCGCTGACCAGCTGCTGAGCGACATCGAGCAGCGCGTTGCGCAGGTCCCCATGGTGCTGACCGGAACCGCGCCGTCCGGCACCGCGCTTGACATCCGCCACGCCGGTGAGGTTAACATCACTCACCATAGGTAAACGTCATTAACCTTGAGGAGCGCACCATGAACGCACCCACCGCCCTGGTCACCGGCTCCACCGGGGGCATCGGCACCGCCACCGTCCACGCCCTGCTCGCGGCCGGCTTCGACGTCTACGCCGGCGTCCGCCGACTCGGAGCCGCGGCGCCGATGGTCTCCGCCGGCGCGTGGGAGATCACGCTCGACGTCAGCGACGAGACCTCGATGACCGACGCGGTACGGCAGATCGAGGCGCGCTCGGGCGCGGTCGACGTGCTGGTGAACAACGCCGGATACGCACTGGCCGGCCCGATGGAGGAGATCGGCATCGACCCGCTTCGAGACCTGTTCGAGGTCAACGTCTTCGGTGTCGTGCGGATGAGCCAGCTGGTGCTGCCGGGCATGCGGCAACAGGGCAGCGGCCGCATCATCACCATCGGCAGCGTCGGCGGACTGTTCACCGCACCCGGCGCCGGGGCGTACCACATGAGCAAGTACGCGATCGAGGCGTTCGCCGACGCCTTGCGGGTCGAGGTGGGCCGGTTCGGCGTCCGCGCGGTGCTGCTGGAGCCGACCGGCGTCCGAACCCCGTTCATCGACCGGCAGCTCGCGACCATGCCGGACACCGGGCCGGACAGCCACTACGCGACCTTCAAGGCCAACATGGACGACAGCGTGCGCGCCCTGTTCGAGTCGGGATCCCGCGCCGTCGTGACCCCGGAGACGGTCGCCCTCGTCGTCGTGAAGGCCGCGACCGCGCGTCGCCCACGTCCGCGGTACAAGGTCGGGGCCGTCGCGCACGTGCTACCCCGGACCCGCCGGCTGCTCGGCGACCGCGGCTGGGATGCGTTGGCCCGCCGGCAGTTCGCCGCCGGGTGATCCGCGGCAGCTCGCCGCGGGGTGATCCGCCGGCAGTCCGCAGCGGGGTGATCCGCCGACACTCTCGTCCGCCCGCCCCTACGTGCACCCGCCGTCACCTGCCGCCTGCTCTGTCGTCCCGCCCCACCCTCTCGTCCCGCTCGAGCCTCTCCTCCGGGCGCCCCGACATCGGGGCGTGGGCATGGATCGGCGCACACCTGCGTTGATCACGGCGACAGAGAACTGCTGATCGGTCGGGGATCAGGACTGAGGAGGGTCGATGGCCTTCAACGGGTTCAGCGCCGCGGAACGGGCGTATCTGGCCGGGCAACGACTCGGCCGGCTCGCCACCGTGTCGCCGACCGGGGTGGTGGGCAATGCGCCGGTGACGTACTTCGTCCGCAGCGACGACACGATCGACGTCGGCGGTCAGCGGATGGGGTCGACGAGAAAGTTCCGCAACGTCGCTGCCGGCTCCCGGATCGCGTTCGTCATCGACGACCTCCGGCCCGGTCCCGGTTGGAAGCCGCGGTATCTGGAGATCCGGGGAACCGCGGAGGCGTTGTCGGACGTGGACCCCCCGGCGCCGGGCTTCTCCCGCGAGGTGATCAAGATCCACCCCGACTGGGTGCGGTCGTTCGGGCTGGACCCGGCCTGATCCACCCGCGGCGCGACCGGCCCGCGAAACACAACGTGAACACCGCGGTGCATGCGGCCGGCGGCGGCCCGTGATGGATGCTTCGCAGAGTCAAACGTGGCGCCGGTGGGCGACCGTCACCACAGCGCGCACGTGGCGGCGGTCGAGCCGGGCGGGGGCCGAACCGATCCCGCTGGCCGAGCGGTACGGCCGGCCGGCAGCTGCTGCGGACGTGGACGTCGCCGAACCCGGGGCGCGCCCGTCGAGCCGGTACCGGGCGGTTTATGGATCGCCCAGTCGCGAGTACCCGGTGCCGGCCGGGCAAGCCACCGGATCCGGCGCGGGCGCACTCCGCAGCGGGCGCTCAGGACGCACGGGGCCGCGGCTTCAACCGCACGCCGGGCATCTCCGGCGCCGGCAGTGGATTTCCCGGGTAGTCCTTCACCCGGCCGAACGCCGTGGACGGCGGCTCGCCGGCAGCGAACGCGGCGATCTCGGACTGCCACTGCTCCCGGTACCGCACCACCTCCTCGTGCGAGCGGCCGATGAAGTTCCACCACATGACGATCTCTTCGTCGAGCGGCTCGCCGCCGAGGACGACGACCCTCGCCGGGGTGGCTCCGCAGGTCAGGGTCAGCGCCGCGGTGCCGGGCGGCAGATAGGCAAGCGCCGCCCGCTCGACCGGCACCCCGCTGACCGTGATGTCACCGGCATCGACGAGAACACCGTGCTCGAAGGACGTCTCCAGTGGCAACTCAATGGACGCACCGGGCTCGAGGATCAGCTCGGCGCCGAGCAGGGGTGAGTAGGTGACGGCCCATGACGCCACCCCGAGCCACGACCCGATGAAGACCTTGCAGCGGTAGCCCGGCCCCGCGGCCTCGGCCGGCAGCACGTGCTCGAACGCGGGCTGGGTGTCCCGGTGCGCCTCTGGCAGGGCGACCCACAGCTGGACACCGTGCAGCACGGACGTTGTCGGGAGCGACACCTCCGAGTGGGAGATGCCGCGGCCGGCCGTCATCAGGTTGAGCTCGCCCGGCCGGACGAACGCCTGCGAACCGACGCTGTCCCGGTGCTCGATCTCCCCCTCGAACAGCCAGCTGACCGTCTGCAGCCCGGTGTGCGGATGCGGCGCGACTCTCATCCCGCCGCTCTCGGCCACCGGTTGCGGGCCGTAATGGTCGGCGAAACACCAGGCTCCGATCAGCGATCTGGTCTTTTGCGGAAGCGTGCGCCGGACGGTCATCGCGCGCGGGCCACCGAGGGGCACGTCCCTCGCCGTCAGAATCTCCGGTGCTCGCACCGGCTGCTCGGCGCCCGCAGTGAGATGGTGGCCGGCCGGGTCGCGCTCGGCCGGGTGATCGGTCCCGTTGCGACAGATGATCTCGTCGGGGTGCAGGTCGACGTTCGTCATCGATCGAGGCTAGCCGCGCTCCGCCTGCCGGGGCGCGCGAACCGGTGCCGGACAGCGACCTTCCGCCGCGCGGCCGTTGAACATGCGGGCCGCTGAGGCACGGGCCGACGCCGTACGGCCGATGACACGCGGCTTGACGACACACAGGCCGACGACCTGCGGCTGGCACCGACCGGGCGGTCGCGTGCGCGCCCAGTGCCGCCTGTCGATGCTCGCGGGCCAAAGATGCCCGGCTGTCAGCCGACCCGGACGCCGACGTCCACCATGTTGACGCGCAGCAGCAGCGCCGCCTCCGGGCCGATCACGCCGTCGACCAGCGTCAGCAACCTATCGACAAATGCTGCGCCATGGGCGATCTCGATCGTGTCGGCGAGGTGGTGGGCGATCTCGTGCAGGATCACCAACTCCCGCAGCGCCCAGGTGGAGTGCGCCCGATGCCCCGGCACGGCCATGATCGCGCCCGGGCGCAGGTAGTGCGCCTGCGCGCCGCCGGCCCGCTCCCGCACCGTCACCGATGTCGACGCCCGCCGCCAGGTGTTGCGTACCCAGCGCAGCGCGAGGACGTGGTCCACATAGTGCTGGACCGCCTCGATGGACCCGAACCGGCGCTCCACCGGCAGCACCAGATGCGACCCGGCCACCTCGACGACCGGGAACTCCGCCGACCGGTCGAAGATCCGCTGCACCAGATGCTCGGCCTCGTACACCTTGGACCGCTGGAAGTCCCGCAACAGCTGGGTGGTCTGCCTGGCGGTCATCCGGCCGGCCGCCCTGGTCCGGGCGGCCGTCGTGCGGCCGGACCGGATCTGATCCGCCCTGACCTGGTCGGCCCGGGCCTGGTCGAGCCGGGTCTGATCACTGCGGGACGGAGCGGTTTGGACCTGATCGGGCACGCGCTGCTCGGGCAGGGTGCGCACGGGCGGGGCGCCTCCGCCCACCGGTTCGGCGGAGCGCACCCGGGCTCGGTCCCGGCGATTGCTCGACCCGCGATCACGCGACCCCCGGCCGGCCGCGCTGCGGTCATCGGTCCCTCGGTCGTCGGCCGGCCCGTCATCGGACGTCCGCTCTGCAGGTCTGCCACCGGTCCTTCGCGTCCGGCCCCCTTCGGAACTGCCGGTCGTTTCCCCGTCCACCCGGGTCGAAGTCCTGCGCGCCGCCACCAGAGCCGCCCTTCCTTGCGCCGTGCCGAGGCCTGTGATCACCAGCCGACATCCTGCCAGCCGTCATCAGCCGCCGATCCCCGCCCTCTGGCCACCGATCGCCTGTTCGGCGCCCAGCCTGGCAAGCCGACCGGCGTGATCACCGGCGCGGCGGCTCCGCTCTGAGTACCCACTTGTGGCACGATTACCCGCCCATGCACGGCGGGCCGTCGAGTTCGCCCGGTAATGATCGAGCAACTCGACCTCCTTGTTCCGCAACACCAGGGCGACACCCGACCGCTCGGACTGCGGCAGCTGGGCGACCATGTCCTGCTCCGCCTCCTGCCGGGCCCGGCTCAGCCGCTCACCGATGCGGGCCGCGAACGCCTCCTGGAAGTTGATCCGGGCGGTGGTCGCGTGCACCGGACGGTCCTGGTACTCGTAGCCCTCCACCCACCGGCCCGAGCGGCCGGGGCGGACCACCTTCACCTTCCTGCTGACCATCTCGCGGGCGTAATCCCCCGACTTGATGTAGCCGTCCGACGCCCGCACCATCTGCACCACCAGCGAGGCGTACAGCGTCTCCACCATGTCGATGTCGGTGTCGAAGCCGTAGGCGTACACGCGTGACGAGTCGCGCGCGATGTCGCAGGTCAGGTTGTTCGCCCGGCCGATCGCCAGGAACAGCTGGACGTAGGTGCGCAACCCGCGCTTGCCCGACTCGCCGATCACGATCGCGCGCTGGGTGGGCACGGCGCGCCGCTCCCGGCGCTCGGTGTGCGCGCGGGCCACCGCGAGGTCGACCGACGCCAGCGTTGCCAATCGCTGCGCGGCCTGCAGGTACGCGTCGGCCTCGTGCTCGTTGTCCGTGCCCTCGGCCTTGCGCAACAGCGCCGCAATCCGGGTCAGATCCTTGTCGCTCACCGCGGTACTCCCACCAGTCGTGCTCCACCGACGCGGCCAAGCTTGCCAGCGATGGCCGACAGGCCACCCGATCTGTCCACATGACGTCCGGCGCGCGCACGGGCCGGCCCGCGACTCGAGAAGCGGTCGCCATCTGTCCGCTACACCGGGCATGCTGAGCCGATGACGGACCCAGGCGGTGCATCCGGGACCTCCGGCAGGCTCCTGCGGCTGCTCTCGCTGTTGCAGGTGCGGCGGGACTGGCCGGGCAACGCCCTCGCGGAGCGGCTGGCCGTCAGCCCCCGCACCGTGCGGCGTGACGTCGACCGACTGCGCGACCTGGGCTACCCGGTCAAGGCGACCAAGGGACCGGACGGTGGATACCGGCTGGACGCCGGCACCGAACTGCCGCCGCTGCTGTTCGACGACGAGCAGGCCGTGGCGGTGGCCGTCGCCCTGCAGACCGCGACGTCCAGCGTGACCGGCATCGAGGAGGGTGCGCTGCGGGCGCTGGCCACCGTCCGTCAGGTGATGCCCGCACGGCTCCGCAACCGCGTCGACGCGTTGCGGTTCACCGCCATCCCACGGGGCCGCCTCGATCGGGGTGCCGACCTGCCGACAGTGGACACCGAGCATCTGATCGCCATCGGCGCGGCCGTCCGGGCCCGTGAGGTGCTGCGGTTCGACTACGCGGCACCGCAGTGGACCGCCTCGGGCGCAACGGTCGAGCCCAAGCCCTGGCAGCCGCCGCGGCGCACCGAGCCGCACCACCTGGTGACCTGGGGTGGCCGGTGGTACCTCATCGCATGGGACCTGGAACGAGACGACTGGCGGACCTTCCGGGTGGACCGGATGACGCCGAGAACACCAACCGGACCGCGTTTCTCGACCCGAGACCTGCCGGGCGGCGATGTCGCGGCCTACGTCGACGCGGCCTTCCGCGGCTCGGGATGGCCGTGTCGTGGGGAGTTCGTGCTGCACGCACCGGCCGCCGACATCGCGGCCTGGGTGCATCGTCAGGCCGTCGTCGAGGAGCTGGGACCCGACCGGTGCCGGGTGCTCGCCGGGTCGTGGTCGTGGGACCGGCTCGCGGCCTGGGTCGGCATGTTCGACGTCCAGCTGGAGATCGTCGGGCCGCCGGAACTGAAAGACGCCGCCGCGCACCTCGCTGCCCGGTACGCGGCCGCCGCGCGCTAGGCAATTGCACCGGCGATCCGGGTGATGTTCGCGCGCACCCGCGGGTGGGAACTGAACCCGTATGACCACAACCCAGAACGGAACCCAATACGACCAGGTCGACCCGACGACGAAGTACCCCGCCCCGCCGCAGCCGGAACAGCAGCAACCCGCCCCGGGCCTGGCGGGCGCGATGGATCCGAAGCCCGATCACGGCGAGGAGTCCTATGTCGGCACCGGCCGGCTCACCGGGCGCAAGGCGATCGTCACCGGTGCGGATTCCGGCATCGGACGGGCCGTCGCGATCGCCTTCGCGCGGGAGGGCGCCGACGTCGTGCTGTCCTACCTGCCGAACGAGGAACCGGACGCCGATGAGGTGATCAAGCTGGTGCAGGACGCCGGCCGCACCGCCGTCGCCGCCCCCGGTGACCTGTCCACCGAGCAGGGCAACATCGATCTCGTGCAGAGGGCCGTCGACGAGTTCGGCCACATCGATGTGCTGGTGTCCGTCGCCGGCAAGCAGGTCTACGTCGAGAACATCAGCGACCTGACCACCGAGCAGTTCGACCAGACGTTCAAGACGAACGTGTACGGCCTGTTCTGGCTGACGAAGGCGGCGCTGCCGCACATGCCCGCCGGCGGCAGCATCATCACGACCTCCTCGGTGCAGGCCTACACGCCCTCGCCGGGCCTGCTCGACTACGCAACCACCAAATCGGCGATCAACACCTACTCGAAGGCGCTGGCGCAGCAGGTCGCCTCCAAGGGCATTCGGGTCAATGTGGTTGCGCCAGGCCCGTTCTGGACGCCGCTGCAGGTCAGCGGTGGGCAGCCGGCAGACAAGTTGCCGGACTTCGGCGCCCAGTCCGAGCTGGGCCGCGCCGGCCAGCCCGCCGAGCTCGCCGGCGCGTACGTCTACCTGGCCAGTGGAGAGTCCAGCTACACCACCGGTTCGACGCTGTCGGTCACCGGCGGGTCGCCGACCCCCTGACGGGTCCGGTGCGCTGCACCGGCCCACAGCCACCCCGGGACCGAACACCCTGAGACCTCCGCCCCCGCGGGCGCACGGGGGCGGGGACGCCGGCACGGACGGGCAGATCAGCCGGTCCGTGCCGGCGGTGTTCGCGGGACGACCGGCACCAGCAGCCTGGCCTGCCGATCCGGCCCCCAGTGCAGCCGGCCGATCGCCGCGGGGCCGGGCCGGTAGGCGGCGGGGAACTGGCCGGTCAGCGGGTTGCGCGGCCACAACCAGCGGCCGGCCACCACCACGCGCAGCCGGTCTCCGCGACGGAACAGCGTCGACGACGGCCCCAGCGCGATGTCCGCCTGCACGATGTCTCCTGCGGCGAGCGGTTCCCGCCGGTTCAGCGCGGGCACCGGGTCGAACGTCCGGGTTTCATCCTCATCGAGCCGGCGCAGCGAGGCGACCAGCCAGCCGGTGTTGACCCGGTCACGGCCGAACCCGTAGGAGCCCTCGAACGGCACGTAGCCTGTGCCGTCCCACTTCTCCACACCGGCGAACAGGTGAAGGTCGTCCGCGCCGTGGACGGACACGAACAGCCGCAGGGCCATCGGTCCGATCAGTTCGGTGTCCGCCGGCAGGGTCCAGCCGAAGCGGACGCCGCGGGAGCGGGTGCGAAAGGCGATCGACCCGGAGCCGGCGGGCGGTTTCGCCGACAGGCCGTCATCGGTGAGGTACAGCGCCGTCCACCGGGTGGACGGCAACGGCCAACCGGCCTCGGACCGGACATCGGAGACCACGTTCCGGCGCTCCCGCACCTCCAGCCGCACCGGCGCGGATCCCGGAGCCCGGTCAGCAGCCCAGCCGGCATCCGAACCACCGTCAGCAGGAACGGCACCGCCGTCGACCGCCGGACGCAGATGACGGTCGAGAAAGGCCAGCTGTACGGCGAGCGCCTCGTCCGAGTAGAAGGTCGCCCACTTCCCGGTCCGGTGCGTGTAGACGTGCTTGTCGGTCGACGAAATCCGTTCGAACGCGCGGAACGAGCCCCGGCTGTGCATGTTGTTGTCCGAGAAGCTGCCACAGATCAGCGCGGGCACGGTGATCCGGCCCAGATCCGGAGCAAGCCCCCGCCACCACTGGTCACGCAGTGGCCGGTTCTTGCTCGCGGCGGCCAGTGAGTACCGCAACCGGGCCCGCCGGATGGTCGTGCTCCAGATCCGGACAAAGCCCACCTCGGCGATGCCACCCGGTCGGAACAGATCGCGATAGGCGTCGGTGAAGCCCTCCCACGGCACGATGGCCCGCAGTGACGGCGGTTGCAGCGCAGCGGCTTTCCACTGCGACAGGCCCAAGTAGGAGACGCCGATCAGGCCGACGGCGCCGGTGCTCCAGTTCTGGGCGCCGGCCCACTCGACGAGGTCGCGGATGTCCTCGCCCTCCTGGTCGGACAGCAGCGACCCCACGCCGTCCGAGGTTCCGGCGCCGCGCAGGTCGGCGTTGACCACCGCGAAGCCCCTGGCCGTCCACCACGCCGGATCGGGCGCCTCCCACCCGGTCAGTGCGGACATCCGCACGGGCACCGTCTGCCGCATCATGTGGTACTGCGCGGGGATGCGATAGCCGCCGCGGCGGCGCCGGCGTGGCACCGCATCCTTTCCGTACGGGTGCGTCGACATCAGTACCGGGAATGGTCCGTCACCGATCGGTAGGTGCACGTTGACCCGCAGCACGGTGCCGTCCGCGGTGGTCACCGGCACGTCCCGCCGCACCACCACCGAGTCGGGCGGGGGAAGGATCGCGACGGGCGGCCGAAGGATGCCGCCGACGCGTCGCAGGCCGTACCGCAGCGCGCCGGGCCGGCGCCAGGGCCGATCCAGGGCGGGGGCGTTCTCAGCTCCTGTGCCGGCACTGCGCGTCATGACGGCCCCCCAGGCTGCTCGCGGCGTCCCACGCCGGGAACGCACAAGGCCCCGCAGCTGTAAATGCCGGCGGGGCCTTGGGCGTCTGTCTCAACCAGAGTGGGCAAGGGGGGAGTTGAACCCCCACGTCCTTTCGGACACACGGACCTGAACCGTGCGCGTCTGCCATTTCGCCACTTGCCCCAGTGACGCGGAACAGGCTAACACGCTGCCCGGGCGCCCCCGAACCCGCGCGGGGAGCGGCAATCGGCCCGCTGGCTACCGTGAGCGCCGTGCGCTCCATTGCCCGGAACGGGTCCAGCGAGATCGAGATCCAGCGGTCCCGCTTCCACTGCACGTTGGCCCGGGTGACGACGGCCGCGCAGGCCGCCGAGGTCATCGCGGCGATCCGGAAGGACAGCTGGGACGCCACCCACCACTGCACCGCCTTCCGGGTCGGGCCGTACGCGCAGGAGCAGCGGTCCAACGACGACGGCGAGCCGGCAGGCACGGCGGGTGTCCCGATGCTGGACGTGCTGACCAGGCGCGAGCTCACCGACACACTGGCCGTGGTCACCCGGTACTACGGCGGCATCAAGCTCGGCGCCGGCGGGCTGATCAGGGCCTACGGCAGGGCCGTCGCCGAGACCATCGACCATGTCGGGACGGTGCGGCGGGTGGCCCACACCCGGCTGGTGGTGACGGCCGGCCACGCCGACGCGGGACGGTTGGACAACGAGCTGCGCGGCGCCGGCCACCGGATCGCCGACGTGCGGTACGGCGCCCACGTCGAGCTGACCGTGCTGGTGCCAATGACGGATCTGACCGATTTCACCGCGTGGCTGGCCGACCGCACCGGCGGCCGGGTGAGCGTCGAGGCCGCCACCGAGCAGGAGATGATCGACGTCCCCGACTGAACGGGGTACAGACACCTCGCCGGGCCCGATCGGACGGCACAGGCCCGCCGCGCGGGCCGTCAACTGGCAATCCACCCTGGCGCCGGGAGCCGCCGCGCGCAACCGTCGTCCGCTCCGGGCGTCCCTACTACGATCGAGGGTTGACACTGCGGTGGGTGCTCCGCGCCCCGGTGCGGCCGGCGACCGACCTGACACGACCTCGACCCACCTGCACCAACGACCTGAAACCAGCCCGAACGCCCGCACGCGGGCCCGCAGCCAGATCACCGGACGGGGAGGTGACGATGGGCGTCATCCAGAGTTTCGAACGCCGCCTGCAGGGCGCCGTCGGCAACACCTTCGCTCGCCTGTTCGGCGGCACCGTGCAGCCGGCCGAGGTGGCCGACGCGCTGCAGCGGGAGGCCGCCGACCACGTCCAGCACCAGGGCGACACGGCAATTGCACCGAACGCGTTCCGCGTCCGGCTCGGACCGACCGACCGGCAGGGCCTGGGCGCCGACGAAGCGAGTGTCGCCTCTGCGTTGTCGGACATGATCCGGGAGTATCTCGACCAGCAGGGATGGCAGACCTTCGGTGACGTGTCCGTCACTCTGGAGCAGTCCGATTCGCTGCACACCGGGCAGTTCCGCATCAGTTCGATCGTCGACCCCGACGTCGGTCGGCGTTCACCGCAGGCAAGGTCAGGAGTGGGACGGATGACCCAACAACCAGGCGACGGCGACCGCAACCCGCACCAGCCGCCGCCGGGCGGCCCCGGCTACCCGGGCGAGTACGAGCCCGACGACCGCCGGCAGGGCGACCAGGGCCAGCAGGGTGGCGGCTATCCCCCGCCGCCTTCCGACGGCCAGAGCTACGAGCCGCGCGGCTGGGAGCAGCAGGGCCAGCAGTGGGACCAGTACGGGCAACAGGGGCAGCAGCCGTACGGCCAGCCGCAGCCGCCGCAGTACGGCGGCCCCGGGCAGGGCTACCCGCCACCCGGCTATCCGAACCCGCAGTACCCGCAGGGCTACCCGCCGCAGGGCTACCCGCAGCAGCCGTACCAGCAGGGTCAGCCGCAGTACGACCCAGCGCAGCCGGGGTACCAGCAGGGCTACCAGCCCTCCCCCTACGCGGGCGGACAGCAGTACCCGCAGAACTACGGACAGAACTACGGTCTGCCGCCGGCGCCGCCGCAGGAGATGACCGCGACGCTGTCCATCGACGACGGGTCGGGTCGCACCTATCAATTGCAGCGCGGCTCCAACGTCATCGGACGCGGGCAGGACGCTGCGTTCCGGCTGGCCGACACCTCCGTCTCCCGGCGCCACGTGGACGTCTACTTCGACGGCCACACCGCCGTGCTGCACGACCTCGGCTCCACCAACGGCACGACCGTCAACGGCTCCTCGGTGCAGACCTGGCAGCTCGCCGACGGAGACGTCATTCACATCGGTCATTCCACGGTCGTTTTTTCCGGCCGGTACTGACCACAGGAACAGACAGACGGGGAACAGGACAACCGTGCCGGCACTCATCCTTCAGCTGACCAGGATCGGATTTCTGATCCTGCTCTGCCTGTTCGTGCTGGCCGCGATGCGTGTTGTCCGGTCCGATCTGCGCTACGCGGCCGATCCGCGGCTCGACGGCGGACGCGGCCGGGCCCGCGGGCGGGTGCCGGACCAGCGGCAGAGCCCCTCCGGCCGGCTGCACCCGACGACCCTGGTGGTGACTGCCGGCACGCTGGCCGGAACCCGGTTGCGACTCGGACCCGGGCCCATCCTGATCGGCCGCGCCGAGGACTCCACCCTGGTGCTGGACGACGACTATGCCTCCACCCGGCACGCCCGGATCACCCAGCAGGGCGCCGAGTACTTCCTGGAGGACCTCGGCTCCACCAATGGCACCTACCTGGATCGCGCGCGCATCACGACGCCGACGCCGGTGCCGATCGGGGTGCCCATCCGGATCGGCCGGACCGTGCTCGAGTTGCGCCCATGACGCACCAGATCGTCTACGCCGCGCGCAGCGACAAGGGCCTGATCCGGTCGAACAACCAGGACTCTGTCTACGCCGGCGACAACCTGCTCGTCGTCGCGGACGGGATGGGCGGCCACGCCGCCGGTGACATGGCGTCCCGGCTCGTGGTCGGTGCCTTCGTGCCGCTGGACTCCCGCGATTCCGGTGGCGACCTGCTGCGCGGACTGGCCAGGGCCACCCGCGAGGGCAACGGCGCGATCGCCGAGGTGGTGCACCAGAACCCGGAGCTGGACGGGATGGGCACCACCGTCACGGCCCTGCTGTTCGACGGCGGCCGGCTGGGCATGGCGCACGTCGGCGACTCGCGCGCCTACCTGTACCGCGACGGGGTGCTGCACCAGCTCACCCACGACGACACCTTCGTCCAGTCGCTGATCGACGACGGCCGGATCACCCAGGAGGAGGCGACCCACCACCCGCAGCGGTCGCTGCTGCTGCGCGCGCTGAACGGCACCGAGGTCGACCCGTCGCTGACCGTGCGCGAGGTGACCGCGGGCGACCGGTACCTGATCTGTTCCGACGGGCTGCCCGGCGTGGTGTCCGCAGAGGCGATCGCCGAGACGCTCGGCGCCGGGCAGGATCCCGGCGCCACCGCGGACGCCCTCATCCAGCTCGCGCTGGTCGGCGGCGGCCCCGACAACATCACCGTCATCGTCGCGGACGTGGTCGACACCGGCGCCGGCACCGGGCCCACCCAGGCCGCCGCTCCCGTCGACCCGGACGCCACCGGCCCGATCAGCTCCTATGAATCGGTGCGGATGACGGCCGAGATGCCGCGGGTGCCGTTGCCCGGCATCCCAGAGGACGTCCCTGCCAAGGCCGAGTACCTGCCCGCCGAGGACGACCCGGAGACCGCCGACCCCCGCTTCGCCCCGTACGACCCCGCGTTCGACGACGGCCGGGCGGTCTCCGGGCCGCCGGAGCGGCGCCGCTCCCGGCGCCGGCGCGGAGCGATCATCGGCGCCGTCAGCCTGGTGGTGCTGGCCTCGGTGGCGATCGCCGGATCCTTCATCTGGGTGCGCAGCCAGTACTACGTCGGGGCGAACGACGGTGAGGTCGTGGTGTTCCGCGGCGTCGACGGCTCCGTGCTCGGACTTCGGCTGTCGTCGGTGCAGGAGGGTTCCTGCGAACCCGGCCTCAACGGCTGCCTGCCGCTGAAGGTCGACGACCTCGTCCCGGCGGCCCGCGCCCAGGTGGTGACCGGCATCCAGGCCGGGACCCTCGACGACGCCCGCGGTGTCGTCATCCGGCTGGCCGGGCAACTGCTCCCGCCGTGCCCGGAGCCGCAGGTCACCCCGCCGGTCCAGTCCGGCGCCGCCACCGCATCGCCGACCGCGTCGGTCGCCACCTCCGTCGTCTCCTCCGTGCTGCCGTCCGGCTCCGTGCCGTCCGGAGCACCGTCCGGTTCCGTGCCGCTGTCCGGGTCCACCGGACGGTCCGGGTCCGCTGCACTGTCCGGCTCGGCTCTGCCATCAGCCGGCGCCGGCGGCGCGGGGTCCGGCCTGCTGCCCGGCTTCGGCGCCGCCACCGGCCGCCCGGCCCCCACCCCGCCCGCCACCGGCCTGTCCCCCTCGCCCACCGCCGCGTCGCCCACCGGCTCTGCGCGGGCCGGTGCCACCGTCGCACCGAACGGATCGGCCGCACCGGACGAACCTGCCGCACCGAGCGGGTCCACCCGGCCCGGCACCGCCGTCAGCGGCTCCACGTCGCCCACCGGCTCCACGGCGCCCACCGGTACCACGGCGCCCACCGGTACCACCTCCGGCGCCACCCCGCTGTCGACTCGGGCACCGGAGCCCGGGGTGACCTGCCGGTTGGTCCGGTGAGAGCGATGGCCACCTCGGACCCGGTCGCGGCGAACGGCGCCGCCACCAACGGAGCCGCCGACGGCGCGACCCCCGCTCGCAGGCGACCCACCGGCCGGGCCGCCGAGCTCTGGCTGCTCATCTTCGCCGCCGTCATCGTCACCTCGGCGTTGGTCATCGTGGAGCTCAACCAGAGCCGCACGCTGAGCTGGAGTCTCGCGTACTACGGCGGCGGCTACCTGGCCGCGCTGGCCATTGCGCACCTGCTCGTGCGCCGGTACGCGCCGTATGCCGACCCGCTGCTGCTGCCGATCGTCGCGCTGCTCAACGGCATCGGACTGGTGATGATCTACCGGCTCGACCTCGCGCGGGAGGTCGCAGCCGTCAACCGGGGCGAGGAGGTGCCCACCCCCCAGGCATCGCTGCAGCTGGTCTGGACCGGCGTCGCACTCGTCTTCTTCCTGGTGGTGCTGCTCGTCGTCCGCGACCACACCGTGCTGCAGTCCTACGCCTACACGCTGGCCCTGGTCGGGGTCATCTTCCTGGCGATCCCGGCGGTGCTGCCCGCGAGCCTGTCGGAGGTGAACGGCGCGCAGATCTGGATCAAGGTGCCGGGCCTGTTCTCCATCCAGCCGGCCGAGTTCGCCAAGATCGCGCTGATCATCTTCGCCGCGGCATTCCTGGTGTCCAAGCGCACGGTGCTGTCCACCGCCGGGAAGAAGATCTTCGGGCTGGTGCTGCCCCGGGCCCGTGACCTCGGTCCGCTGCTGGTTGCCCTTCTGCTGGCGCTGGCCGTGCTGGTCCGCGGCAAGGACCTCGGCACCGCGCTGCTGCTGTTCGGCACCCTGCTGGCGATGATCTACGTCGCGACCAACCGGGTGTCCTGGCTGATCATCGGGGTGCTCGGCTTCGCCGGCGGCGCGTACATCGCATACAAGCTGTTCAGCCACGTCCGAGTCCGGGTGGACATCTGGCTGGACCCGTTCGGTGACCCGCTCGGTGCCGGGTACCAGCTCGTGCAGTCGCTGTTCGGGCTCGGCACCGGCGGGATCTTCGGCACCGGGCTCGGCGCGGGCAGACCCGACATCGTGCCGTTCGCCTCCACCGACTTCATCATGGCCGCGCTCGGCGAGGAGCTGGGGCTGGTCGGCGTCACCGCGATCCTGCTGTGCTACCTGCTGCTGACCGCGCGCGGCATCCGCACCGGCCTCGCGGCCAAGGACGGGTTCGGCACACTTCTCGCGGCCGGCCTGTCGTTCGCGCTGGCCTTGCAGACGTTCATCGTGGTCGGCGGCGTCACCCGGCTGATCCCGCTGACCGGGCTGACCACGCCGTTCCTGTCCTACGGCGGGTCGTCGCTGCTGGCCAACTACGTGATCCTCGCGCTGCTGGTGCGCATCTCCGACTCGTCGCGCCGCCCGCCGCCACCGAAGCCGGTGCGCCCGGAGAAGCAGGTGCCGCTGGACGAGGCGAGCACGCAGATGGTGCCGCTGCTCAGCCGGGCGGACTCCCCCGGGGCGGCGTCGTGAAGCGACCGCTGCGCCGGCTCGGCACCGCCGTCATCGTGATGATCGGCCTGCTGCTCGCCAACATCGCCTACACGCAGGTCATCAAGGCCGACGACTACCGGGCCGACCCCAACAACAAGCGCACCCTGGTCGCCGAGTACAGCCGGCAGCGCGGCCAGATCACTGCGGCCGGCGGGGCGGTGCTGGCCAGGTCGGACCCGGTCGACGACCAGTACTCCTACCAGCGGGTCTACCCCAACGGTCCGCTGTACGCCCACCTGACCGGGTACTACTCCATGCGGTACGGGCCCACCGGCCTGGAACGGACGGAAAACGACATCCTGTCCGGGGAGGCGCCCGAGCTGATCGCCGGACAGCTGTCCGACCTCATCACCGGCCGTGACCCGCGCGGCGGGAACGTGCAGCTCAACATCGTCCCGGCGGTGCAGCAGGCCGCCTACTCCGGCCTGACCGACAACAAGTACGTCGGTGCCGCGGTGGCCATCGAACCGTCGACCGGCAAGGTGCTTGCTTTGGTGTCCACGCCGTCCTACGACCCGAACCCGCTTGCCAGCCACTCCGACGCCGTGCAACGCAAGGCCTACAACGACCTGGTCAGCGCCGACCCCAGCCCGTTGCTGAACCGGGCGACGGCCGCCGCCTATCCGCCGGGTTCCACGTTCAAGCTGGTCATCGCGTCCGCCGCGCTGCAGCAGGGCTACACCGCCGACACCCCGGTCACCGGCCAGCCGAAGATCACCCTGCCCGGAACCGGCGGGGCCACCCTGTCCAACTTCGGTGGCGAGGCCTGCGGCGACGGCGGCGGTGACGACGTCCCGCTGGTCGAGGCGCTCGCCTTCTCCTGCAACACCGCCTTCGCCGAGGTGGCGATGAGCCTGGGCCGTGCGCCGATCGCCAAGCAGGCCGAGGCGCTCGGGGTGAACGGCGAGGACCAGGACATCGGGGTCGACGTCGTCGGCAGCAGGCTCGGTGACGTGCCGGACACCGCGGCGCTCGCACAGACCGGCATCGGGCAGCGGGACGTCGCCGTCACGCCGTTCGAGATGGCCTGGATGACCGCGACGATCGCCAACCGCGGCGACAAGATGGCCCCGCACCTCATCGCCAAGACCACCAAGCCGGACCTCAGCGTGATCTCCGAGCCCGCGCCGGAATCGCTCGGCCAGGCGATCCCGATCTCGGTCGCCGACCAGATCCGGGACATGATGATCCGCTCGGAGCAGGAGACCGTCGGCGCCGGCGGCATCGCAGACGTCGTCATCGCCTCCAAGACGGGCACCGCCGAGCACGGCAAGGACCCGAAGAAGACCCCGCCGCACGCCTGGTACGTCGCTTTCGCGCCGGCGGACAACCCGAAGGTCGCGGTCGCCGTGATGGTCGAGAACGGCGGCAATCTCGGCCTGGAGGCCACCGGCGGTAAGGTCGCCGCGCCGATCGGCCGGTCCATCATCGCCGCCGCGTTGGCGGGTGGTCCGTGATGTCCGCGCCCGGCCTGCTGCTGTCCCGGCGGTACCGGCTGCGCTCGCGGATCGCGGTCGGCGGCATGGGCGAGGTGTGGGCCGCCGACGACGTCCGGCTGCAGCGGGTGGTCGCGCTGAAGATCCTGCGCCCCGAGCTCACCGGTGACCCGGAATTCGTCGACCGGTTCCGCACCGAGGCCCGGATCACCGCCTCGCTGAACCACCCCGGCATTGCCTCGGTGTACGACTACGGCGAGGTCACCGGGGGCGCCGGCCCGTACCTGGGCGGCACCGCCTACCTGGTGATGGAGCTGATCGCCGGAGAGTCGCTGTCGGCGGTGCTCGCCAGGATGCGGCGGCTCTCGCCGGGCCGGACGCTGGACGTGCTGGACCAGACCGGCCGCGCGCTGCAGGCGGCGCACAGCCGGTCGCTGGTGCACCGCGACATCAAACCGGGCAACCTGCTGATCACCCCGGCCGGTCAGGTCAAGGTCACCGACTTCGGCATCGCCAAGGTCGCGCACCAGGCGCCGGTCACCCGGACCGGCATGGTGATGGGCACCGCGCAGTACATCTCCCCCGAGCAGGCCCGCGGGCAAGAGGCGGTCCCCGCCTCCGACGTCTATTCGCTGGGCATCGTCGCGTACGAGTGCCTGGCCGGCCACCTGCCGTTCCCCAACGAGAACTCGGTGGCGATGGCGCTCGCGCACGTGCGGGACGCTCCCCGCCCCTTGCCGTCGGACGTTCCGCCGGTGGTCGCTTCGCTGGTGATGCGGATGCTGGCGAAGGATCCCGCCGCCCGGTATCCCGACGGCGGCTCGCTGGCCCGCGAGGTGGCGGCGCTGCGTGGTTCGGCGGGCCCCACAGCCGGGTCCCGTCCACCGTCCGTCGCGGGCACACCCCCCTCCCGGCCGGTCGCGCGCCCGGCCGGTCAGGTCGCACACTCCTCGGGCCGGGCCGCCCACGCATCGGGCCAGCCGGCCCGCCCGTCCCCGCAGCGCATCCCGGCGTCCGCGCCCCGCACGCCGCGGCCGACCCGGGTGCAGCAGGTACAGCCGGCGCCGGTCCCGACGGGCGGCCGCTCGGTGGCCACCGCAACACCGCCCCGCGCGGCGCCGGCCCCGTACCCGGCGGTGAGCCGCCCACCTGGCCGCCGCACCGGCCTGTCGGTGCTGCTCGCGCTGTTGGTGCTGCTCGTCGCGGCAGCGGTGCTGCTGGTGCTGCACCAGGTCTTCGGCGCGCTGCCGACGTCCGCGGGCATGCTGTTGTCGCCCGGCGACCTGGTCGCGGGCGACCCGGGCGCAGCCGCAGAGATCAGCGCCGGATGACCGGCTCGACGCCGAACCGGTTCCACTGCAGGTGGCGGTGCGCGCCCGGACGAGCGGGACAAATGGCACACTCGGCGACGCAAGCGGGTGGCCGGAGCAACCGGACCGCCGGGCGGCGCATCCAGCGCACGGTGACAACGTGCGTGTCGCGGCGAAACGGTCGATGGGTGGGGACGTGGAACTGAGCAGTGACCTGCACGGCAGTACCGACGGGCAACAAGGGACGGGAATGACGGGCTTCCTCTTCGGAGAGCGCTACCAGGTCGGGGACACCCTCGGCTTCGGTGGCATGTCCGAGGTGCACCGTGGCCGCGACCTGCGCCTGGGCCGTGACGTCGCGATCAAGGTGCTGCGCGCGGACCTCGCCCGTGACCCGTCGTTCCAGGCCAGGTTCCGTCGGGAGGCGCAGAATGCCGCGTCACTGAACCACCCGGCGATCGTCGCCGTCTACGACACCGGCGAGACGGTCGGCGAGGGCGGCGGCACCATCCCGTACATCGTCATGGAGTACGTCGACGGCGACACCCTGCGCGACGTCCTCAAGCGGGAGGGCCCGCTGCCGCCCCGCCGGGCGATGGAGATCGTCGCCGACATCTGTGCCGCCCTTGACTTCTCGCACCGGCACGGCATCGTGCACCGGGACATCAAACCGGCCAACGTCATGCTCAACCGGGCCGGCGCGGTCAAGGTGATGGACTTCGGCATCGCCCGCGCGGTCGCCGACGGCCAGGCCACCATGACGGCCACCGCCGCCGTCATCGGCACCGCCCAGTACCTGTCCCCGGAACAGGCCCGCGGCGAGGCGGTCGACGCCCGCTCCGATGTCTATGCCACCGGCTGTGTGCTCTACGAGTTGCTGTGCGGCGTGCCGCCGTTCACCGGTGATTCGCCCGTCGCCATCGCCTACCAGCACGTCCGGGAGGCGCCGCGGCCGCCGAGCGAGATCAAGCCGGACCTGCCCAAGGAACTGGACGCCATCGTCCTGAAGGCGCTGAACAAGAACCCGCTGAACCGGTACCAGACGGCCGCCGAGATGCGGTCGGACCTCGTGCGGGCGCTGTCCGGGCAGGCAGTGCAGGCGACCCCGCTGATGACCGACGACGAGCGCACCGAGCTGATGCGGGTGGGCCCGACCCGGGTCGGTGGCGCGTCGCCGCCGTTGCTGGCCCCACCCACCCGCGGTGTGCAGGACGAGGACTGGGAACCCGAGGAGACCGACCGGTCCAAGCGGGTCTGGGGCTTCGTCGGCATCGGCGTGCTGTGTGTCGCGCTGCTGGCCGGGGCGATCTGGCTGACCCTGCGGGTGATCAGCGCACCGCCGCCGGCGGCCCTGGTCGCCGTGCCGGACCTGTCCGGGATGTCGCTGGAGGAGGCCACCGCCAAGCTCCGCGACAGCCGGCTCACCCTGGGCACCGTCACCCCCACGGAGTCGTCCGATGCGGACAAGGAGAAGGTCGTCAATCAGCGGCCGTCCAGCCGCACCCAGGTCGCCCAGGACTCCGCGGTCAACCTGGAGATCGGCAAGGGGGTCAGCCTGATCAGCGTCCCCAACGTGGTCAGCTACACCCCGGACGAGGCGAAGAAGGCCCTCAACGAGGCGAACCTGCAGTACCAGGAAGTGCCGAAGTCGTCGTCGGACGCCGACAAGAACAAGGCCCTGGCGCAGGACCCCGCGCCCCAGGCGCAGGTCAAACCGGGCACCGTCGTCAAGGTGACGGTCGGCACCGGGCTGGAGACGGTGCAGGTTCCGGACGGCCTGGTCGGCCGCAGCCTCGACGAGGCCACCAAGATCCTCACCGACGCCAAGCTGAAGGCGGTGTCCCGGCAGACGGACGGCGTCGAGCCGGTGAATCAGGTCAAGGCGGCTGACCCGGCGGCCGGCAGCCGCGTGCAGGAGGGCACACCGATCACCCTGACGGTGTCGAACAACGCCCTCATGGTGATGCCGAACCTGCAGAACAACACCCCCGGTGACGCCGTCGGGCTGCTGCAGGAACAGGGCTGGTCCGGCAACGACCAGACCATCTCCATCTCGCAGGTGGAGGTGACCAACCCGGGGCTGGTCGGTGCGGTCATCGGGCAGAACCCGGCATCCGGGTCGGTCGTGCCCAAGGTCGGAACGCCGGTGCAGATCCAGGTGGGCATCCCGGCCAAGATCAACATCCCGAACGTGGTCGGTCAGACCGAGGCCGAGGCCAGAGCCGCCCTCGACGGCATCCCCAACGTGTCGTTCGTGACGGTCGGCGGCACCCCACCCGGGCAGGCCGGCCGCGTGCAGGGACAGAGCGTGTCCGGATCCGTGGACGTCGGCACACCGGTGACGGTCAGCGTCTACGGCGCCGAACCGCCGCCCACGACCCCGACCACACCCACCACCCCGACGACGCCACCCACCACCCCCCCGACGACCCCACCCACCACGCCCAAGAGCACCGCGCCCGCCAGCAGCCCACCGCCCGCCGGCGCGCCGCCCGCCAACGGGCCGCCGACCACCAACCCGGGGAACGGGCAACCCGGCGGCTGACGCCCGCCCGGGGCGTGCGCGGTGAGTCGGGCTGGGTGCCCCGTCCCGCCAGTACGGGCACGGCGCCGACCCGCGCGGCTCCCGGGGCGGTGGCCGCGGGCGGTCGGGTCTCAACCGATCCGTGTGGTGTTCCCATTCACCGGCAAACGATCTCACCGGCCGACCGCAAATGCCGCTCAGCGGGTTCACACGGAGCTGGGAGAGGGTGTGAACCATGAGTCAGGACAACGCCCCCTACACCGACGGCGCACCCGCCGGCGCTTCCGAGCGCACCGGTGACGCCGCAGCAGCAAACCCTTACATCAGCGCCACACCGGGTCAGGTTCCGCCGTCGGCCCGGGCATGGAGCCAGGACATGACGAACGACACCGGGCCGGTCGATGTCGGCCCCGTGCGCAGCGGCCGGTCCGCGGCCGAGCGTCCCGACCAGCCCCGAGTCCAGCCGCGACCCAACCCGACCCGCGCCGATCAGGCCCGTCCGGATCAGGCGTGGTGGGAGCCCCGGCCGAGCGGCGCGTGGTCGTCCTCCGCGTGGGGTGCCGCCCCGGGCGCGGCGGGCGCCAACCGCTACGCCGGCCCGACCGGTGCCTACGACCCGGCGCAGGGCCGTCCCGGTCACCCGGTCGGTGGCACCGCCACTCTCCCGCCGGTGCCGGCCGAGCGTCCGGCCAAGAGCCGGAAGACCTCGACCCTGGTCGCCGCGACGACGGCCCTGGCGCTGATCGCCGGGTTCGGCGGCGGCTACCTCGGCAGCGAACTCAGCTCCAACTCTGCGGCATCGGCGGACAGCTCCCTCACCCAGCTGAACACCAGCGCCCCGGTGTCGGACCGCACCCCGGCGCCCGCAGGCTCCATCCAGGCGGTCGCGTCGAAGGTGCTGCCGTCGACGGTGTCGGTGCTGGCCAGCTCCAATTCCTCGGCCGGGGAGGGCTCCGGCGTCATCCTCACCGCTGACGGCCTGATCCTGACCAACAATCACGTCGTGGATGGCGCCAGCAGTATCGAGGTCCGGTTCAACGACGGCACCACCGCGGCCGCCACCGTCGTCGGCACCACGGCCACCGACGACCTCGCCGTCATCAAGGCCGACGGGGTTTCCGGGCTCACCCCGGCCACCCTGGGCAGCTCGGCGAACCTGGAGGTCGGCCAGCCGGTCGTCGCCATCGGCTCCCCGCTCGGGCTGTCCGCCACCGTCACATCCGGCATCGTCTCGGCGCTGAACCGCCCGGTGCGGACAGGCTCGGAGTCCGGGCAGTCGCAGGACACCGTCATCAACGCCGTGCAGACCGACGCCGCGATCAACCCGGGCAACTCCGGCGGCGCCCTGGTCGACATGAACGGCAACGTCATCGGCATCAACTCGGCCATCGCGTCGCTGTCCAGCTCTGAGGGCGGGCAGGCCGGTTCGATCGGCGTCGGGTTCGCCATCCCGGTCGACCAGGCCAAGCGGATCGCCCAGGAGATCATCAGCACCGGAAAGGCCACCCACGCGGTCCTCGGTGCGTCGGTGTCGGACGCGGCGGGCCAGTCCAGCCAGATCCCGACCGGCGCGCAGATCGCCAAGGTCACCGCCGGCAGCGGGGCGGAGGCCGCCGGCCTGCAGGACGGTGACGTCATCACCAAGATCGGCAACCAGGCCGTGGAGAGCGCCGACGCGCTGATCGCCGCCGTCCGCTCCGCCACCCCGAACGGCACCGTGTCGGTGACGTTCGTCCGCGGCGGGCAGACCCAGACGGTCGACGTCACGCTGGGGTCGGCCACCGCGAACTGAGCACAGAACAGCTCAGTTGATCGCCCAGCTGAGGGGTACGACAGGGCCCGCGCCGGAACTCCGGTCGCGGGCCCTGTCGTGTGTCGGGACGGCGGTGACGAGGGGTCAGACGGCGCTGAGCCGTAGCCGCTCCACGTCCGCCTCCAGCGGGGCCACCAGGTCCGCGGCCGCGTCGTCACCGCAGCCGGCCAGCCAGTTCGCCAGCATCCGATGCCCGCCCTGGGTGAGCACGGACTCGGGGTGGAACTGCACCCCCTCGACGGCGTACTCCCGGTGCCGCAGGCCCATGATCACCCCGCCCGTGGTGCGGGCGGTGACCTCCAGCTCCGGCGGCACGGTGCCGTCGACGACCGCCAACGAGTGATAGCGGGTGGCCGTGAACGGGTCGGGCAGCCCGGCCAGCACCCCCACGTCGGTGTGCTCGACGAGTGACGTCCGGCCGTGCAGCAGTTCCTCCGCCCGATCCACCACCGCGCCGTACACCTCCGCGATCGCCTGGTGCCCCAGGCACACTCCGAACACCGGCAGCCGGCCGGCGGCCCAGCGCACCATCTCCTCCGTCACGCCCGCGTCGGCCGGCGTGCCCGGCCCCGGCGAGAGCAGCACACCGTCGACGCCGAGGTCGGGGACCTCATCGGTGGTGACGGCGTCGTTGCGCCGGACGATGCAGTCCGCGCCGAGTTGCTCGAGGTACTGCACGAGGTTGAAGACAAAGGAGTCGTAGTTGTCCACGACGAGGATGGTCGTCACCGGACCAGGGTGGCACACCGCACGACGTCGTCCGGCCGGCCCGCTCAGCCGGGCTCAGCCGGTGGCGACCCGGTCGAACGGCAGGTAGGGCTCCAGCCACGGGAAGACGACGAAGAACAGCAGGGCGACCACCGCCAGGAACAGCAGCAGCGCCTGCAGCGCCCGCGCCGCTGTGGGGCCGGGCAGGTGCCGCCAGATCCAGACGTACACGGCTCAGCCCTCCGCGAGTTCGGGTGGCAGGAAGCCCGGGGACTTCCCGTAGCTGCGGACCAGGACGCCGTGGATGATCATGCGCTGGGCGTCGGAGAACTGCGGGTGGCAGGTGGTCAGGGTGATCAGCCGCTGCGCGTCCGGCGGCACCGCGGTGGAGTCCACGTGCGGGACGGGCAGCACCTGGGCGTAGTCGGCCGGCGTGGTGATCTCCCGCCCGAACACCCCGGTGTAGGCGCCGGTCTGCGGCTGCACCCCCTTGCATTGCGGACGCGGGTTCTTCGCCCAGTCGGCGGCCTCCTCGGCCATCGGCAGCACCCGATAGACGAACCAGTCGTCCTGGGTCTCCACCACCACGGCGTCACAGGAGTTCAGCAGCCCCAGGTCGTTGAACGGCGACCCCTTCGACACCCGGTGCCCGGCGACCGCGAAGTTGCCCTGCTGGCCGGGCAACTGGGTGCCGGTGTAGTGCCCGGGGCCGATGTACAGGTCGTCGGAGTTGGTGCCTTCGACGATCGTGAACACGTAGTCCGGCCCGAACGCAGGAATGTAGAGCTTGGCAAACCCCTCGCCGGTGGGCGTCGCGTAGGTCGGTGTGCGCTTGCGGGGGTCGGTGACGAGTTGGTCGGGGTTGGTGACCACGACCGTGCTGGTCGCGTCCACCTCGGCCTTCGCCCACACCTCGTCGACCGCGGTGGTGGCGGCGGCCTGCTTCTGGTGTCCGAACAGGTCGGTGACGTACACCTCGTAGACCACGAACAGCAGGACGATCACGCCGATCGTCATCAGCGTCTGCCCCAGCCCGCGGAGCAGCGTGCGCAGCGCGTCGCCAGCGGTCCGGCGGCGCGGCGCGGCCGGGCCGGCGCTCTTCTCGTCGACCGTCATCGGTCACCGGCCCGGGCGGAGGTCAACCGGATCGGGCCGTCGTAGGCGGGTAGCTGCACCTCGTCCAGCGGCGTCACCTCGTAACCGAGGTTGTACTTGTTGACGTACTGGAGCAGCAACTGGATGCCGGGCTCCTGGTCGAGCGCGGCGGACATCTTGGCCGCGTCACCGATCGCCGTGACGACGAACGGCGGCGAGTACGTCCGGCCCTGCAGCAGCAGGGTGTTGCCGATGCAGCGCACCGCCGACGTCGTCAGCACCCGCTGGTCCATGATCATCATTGCCTCGGCGCCGCCCGCCCAGAGGGCATTGACCGCGGACTGCACGTCCTGCTGGTGGATCACCAGGTCGTCGGGCTCCACGCCCTCGGGGTAGTTGCCGTCGGCGTCCCGCGGCGCATCGGACATGGACACCGACAGGCCGGGGCCCTTGACCGCTTGCAGTCCGGCGATCGGTTCCAGCCCGGCGACCTGCTTGCGGGCGGCCTCGACCTTCGGCGACACGTCACCCTGGGCGGCGGCGTCGATCTGGGCCTGCAGGGCGACGGCCCGGTCGTCGGCGGCCTGTACCCGGGCGCCGGCGTCGCGCACCAGCGCGGACAGGTCGACCGACCGGCGGCTGATGTCCTCGCCCTCGGAGTAGCTGCGGGCGGTGCCCAGCAGCAGGCCGGCCACCAGGAAGGCCAGTACGGCGGCGATCTGCCAGGAGGACGCGCGCAGCCGCCTGCGGCTCCGCTCTGCTCCCGCCGGTTGCTGCACCGAACCCCCATCACCGAAACTCGTGCCGGCCCCCATCGGCGGTCTCCCCGGCAGACAGCCGCAGCTACATGCCGTTCGCGGCAGTCACCGTAAGTGATGCGACCGGCGGACGACACCTCAGACAACACCGTAGGCTAGTGGCAGAGTTGTACGGTTCCGGTGATGCCGGATCGTGCCGCCGGCCGGGACGGAACGTCCGCCGGTCCGCCACGTCAGCGGCCGCGGCCGTCGACGGGGCCCGAGAACAGAACAGCTGCCCGCAGCATGGAGGAGCGACGTGCCCAAGTCGAAGGTCCGCAAGAAGGTCGCGACGACCACCGCCAGGACGAACACCGAGGCCAACGCCAAGGCCGCCGCCGCGACCCGCGCGCACGTCGCGGCGCCGTCTTCACCGGTGTACGTCGGGATCATGCTCGGGCTGATGGTGCTTGGCCTGCTGTGGCTGGTCGTCTATTACCTGTGGGGCGCGAGCATCCCGTTCATCGCGAACCTGGGGAACTGGAACTTCGCCATCGGCTTCACCCTGATGATCGCGGGCCTGCTGATGACCATGCGGTGGCGCTGACCTCGTTCCCGGTGTTCCGGCTTTCGTCGGCGACCACCTGCCAGCCGGTGGCGCCGGCGAACAACATCGTTGTGATTCATCCCCAATGTGGACAAGCCCTGTGCACAAGGCTCGTCCGGTGATCCGCGGCTCCGATTTTCCCGGCGACGGCGCACGCAGCTGGCGGCCGGTGTCGGTACTGCTCGTGATAGGCGCAACCGTCTCGCTGGCCGCGATCGCATGGGCAGTGCTGACCTCGCAGCCGCTGGACCGGCTGGTCGCGATCACCGTCGCCGCCGTCTTCGCTGCGGTCACCGTCGTCGGATACCGCCGCCGGCTGATCGCCGGGCCGCGCGGCCTGCTGGTGCACGGCATCGGCTCGCCGCGGATCCTGCCGTGGTCGCAGATCCGCAGCATCCGCAGCGCCCGCTCGGCGCACCTGGGGATCTCCAGCGCCACCCTGGAGATCGACACGGTGGACGACGAGTTGCTCGTCTTCAGCCGCATCGACCTCGGCGCCGACCCCGCCGAGGTGCTCGCCGCGGTCAGCGCCTGGTGGCGGCCGAACGTCTCCTAGCGTGCGGTCGGCCCGCGCTCGGGGCGCCGCCGGACGTCAGGAGCCAGGGCCCGTCAGGCCCGTCACCCCGTGCGCCGGAATGCAGCTGATGCCGCGCACGTCGTACACGCAGAACCACTCACCGATCTGCGCGTTGCGGAAGATGATCAGCGCCGCGCACACCACCAGCACGCCGATGGCGGTGCCCCACTGCCATGCGCGCCGGCTCTCTCGCGGCGGGTACACCATCGACGCGCCGACGATGGCGCCCACCAGCAAACCGCCCAGGTGCCCCTGCCAGGAGATGCCGGGGAACTGGAACGTCACATAGACGTTGAGCGCCAGCACGATCAGCAGCGGCCGGAGCTCATACCTGAGCCGCTTGAACGTCACCAGCAGGGCGCCCATCAGGCCGTAGATCGCGCCGGACGCACCGATCGTCGGGGTGAACAGCCCACTGAACAGCATCACGCTGACCGACCCGCCGAGCAGGCTCAGCAGGTAGATCAGCAGGAACCGGCCGCGGCCCAGGATCCGCTCGAGCGGGATGCCCAGGATGTACAGCGAGATCATGTTGGTGGCCAGGTGGATCAGGCCGGCGTGCAGGAACCCGGCCGTCAGCAGCCGCCAGTACTCGCCGGAGGCGACCTCGATCGGCAACAGGCTGCCGTGCTGATAAGCGGCGGAGTCCGACAGGTCCGTCGCCGACCCCGCCTGGACGGCGGTCAGCAGGAAGGCGACCAGGTTGATGCCGATCAGCACGATCGACACCAGCGGCTTCTGGCCGAGCCGGGCACCGGCGACCGTCCGCGGCGCCTGTTGGACGCCCCTGCCCTCGGCCACACAGGCCCGGCAGTGGAACCCGACGCTGGCGGGCGTCAGGCATTCCGGGCAGGCCGGACGGCCGCACCGCGAGCAGGTCAGCGCGGTGCCCCGGTCCGGATGCCAACTGCAGGCGGCCGCCGGTTGCGGCGGATAGCCGGGCGGCCCTTGTGCCGGGAACGGCGGCGGCGGAGTGCTCACCTGCTCATCCCCGCGCCACCATCAGTCCGGCACCATCAGTCCGGCGTCAGGCGCCGGGTGTCGCGGCGCCGGCGTCCGTGTCCTCGACGGTGATCGAGTTGATGACGACGTCATCGGCCGGACGGTCGAAACGGTCCGTCTTGGTGCGGTCGATGCTGTCCACCACGTCGCGGGACGCCTGATCGGCGACCTCGCCGAAGATCGTGTGCTTGAAGTTCAGGTGCGGCTGCGGACCGGTGGTGATGAAGAACTGCGAGCCGTTGGTGCCGGGTCCGGCATTGGCCATGGCGAGCAGGTACGGCCGGTTGAACGACAGCTCCGGGTGGAACTCGTCGGCGAAGGTGTAGCCGGGGCCGCCGCGCCCCGTGCCGGTCGGGTCACCGCCCTGCAGCATGAAGCCGGAGATCACCCGGTGGAAGATCGCGCCGTCGTAGAACGGCCCGCTGGTCTGGCCGGACGCGCTCTTGGTCGTGTACTTGGCCGTGCCCTTCGCCAGCCCGACGAAGTTGTTGACGGTCTTCGGCGCCTGGTTCGCAAACAGCTCGATTCGGATGTCGCCACGGTTGGTGTGCAGGGTTGCGTAGAGGCTCACGGTGAACCATCCTGCCACGGCGCCCCGTTCGGGCCGCGGGGGCAGCTCACAGCCCGAGGTTCTGCACCGCGGCGATCACCATCTGCCGGCCCTTGATGGACTGTTGCTGGTTGGACTCCGCGACGACGGCCGTCGTGCCCTTCGACACCGCGTAGATCGAGCCCTGGTCGGTGACCATCGACCCGCCCGTCCAGCCCGGTGGCTGCTTCGCCGGGTTGGACGAGCCGATGGGCACGTGCTGGTCGACCGCCGCGACGGCCGCCTGCGGGGTGTCCGCCTCGATGATCCGGATGGAGGCGAGCGGTCCGCCGTCGGAGCGGTAGAACACGCACACCGGGTACGGCGTGACGTCGATCACCTGGGTGGTGCCGGTGCGCTGCCCGTTGATGGTGGCGACCGCCTCGTCGGACAGGTACGGGCAGGTTCCGTCGGTCGGCGGTGGTTCGGGGGTGGACGGCGGGGCGGCGGCGGTGATCGTGGTGCCGGCGGCGGTCGAGGTCACCGTGGTGGACAGCTGGGCGGTGATGGTGCCGGCCGTGACGGTGCGCGTGCTGGCCGGCGGCGCGGCCGTGGGCGCGGCGGCGTTCTGACCCGTGCAGCCGGTCAGGCCGATGCCGAGCACGGTCACCGCGACGGCCACGCCACCGCGGATCCGGTTGTTCCTCATGCCACCCCCTGCGGCGCTGCCTGCCGTCCGGCAGGGGCCGTCCGAGCACGGTAACCCGGGCCGGCCGCGACGGGTGCCCGCCGCACGAGACCGCGCGCCAGCACTCGTGACGATCCACGCACGGCACGGTCGCGCCGAGTCGCGCCGGGTACCCTCGGGACCCGGAGAACCACCGCGTCCCCGGCGAACCGGCGGTCGCGGACCCAGCCGTGGAGGCAGGCATCACGATGGTCGTCACGCAACGCCGGAACACGACGCAGCGCGCGGCGATCATGCACGTGCTGGCCGGGACCGACGAGTTCCAGTCGGCCCAGGACCTGCACGGCGCGCTCCGCGCGGGCGGGTCGACGATCGGGCTGGCGACGGTGTACCGGGCGCTGCAGGAGATGGCCGGCGGCGGCGACCTCGACACCGTGCGCACCGCCAGCGGCGAGGTGCTCTACCGGCAGTGCGCACAGCCCGCCCATCACCACCACCTGGTCTGCCGGCAGTGCGGCCGGACGCAGGAGGTGGAGGCGCCGAGCGTGGAGCAGTGGGCTCGCTCGGTCGCGGCGGAATACGGCTACACCGACATCAACCACGAGCTCGAGCTGTTCGGCACCTGCGCGCAGTGCTCGGCGGAGCGCAGCGGCTGAAGCGGTCGATTGCTCAGCGGTGCAGCGCTGCTCAGGGACGCAGGGCCGGCTCGTCCGGCGCGGACAGGCTGAGCGTGCAGTCCACCACCGCCGGCGACCGCCGGATCTCCGCCTCCAGTGCGCGCAACCGCAGCGCCAGGTGCTGCTCGTTGTCGTCACCGGTGAGGTCGACATCGGCCACGACGTACACCTGCCGCGGGCCGACGAACTCCAGCCGCAGCGCCGTCACGTGGTCGATCTCCGGGAGCGCCAGCAGTGCCTGGAGGGTGGCGTTGCGCGCCTCCGGGCTCACCTCCTGACCGATGAGGAACTCCCGGTTGCGGTTGATCAGCACGACGGCGACCACCCCCAGCAGCACGCCGACCAGGATCGAGCCGATCGCGTCGGGGGTCGGCGAGCCGGTGATCTGGTGCAACGCCAGGCCGCCGAACGCAATGAGCAGACCGAGCAGGGCGGCCGAATCCTCGGCGAACACCGCCCGCAGGGTCGGGTCGGAGGTCCGCATCACATGCTCGATGAGGTCGCGGTGCAGGGTCGATGCCTCGCGGCGTGCCTGCCGGGCGGACTGCAGGAACGAGATGCCTTCCAGCAGGAAGGCGACGCCCAGCACGATGTAGCCGATCAGGAAGTCGCCGGCCTCCTCCGGGTCCCGCAGCTCCTGGATGCCGTGCATGATCGACACTGCCGCGCCGGCGACGAACAGCCCCATGGCGGCGAACAGCGACCAGACGTAGGCCTCGCGGCCGAACCCCAGCGGATGCCCGGGCGCCGGCGGCCGCTTGGAGCGGCGGTCGGCGACGATCAGGAAGATCTCGTTGCCGGTGTCCGCCCAGGAGTGTGCAGCCTCGGCCACCAGTGACGCCGACCCGGTGATCATCGCCGCCCAGCTCTTGGCGACCGCGATCAGGAAGTTGGCCACGAAGGCGACCAGGACGGTCAGCGTGCTCTCCGACTTTCCCTCCCCGCCCTCCGGCTGGTCGAGCCCGAGGGTGACGATGGGCGGCTCCTGCCGCCTGCTGCCGGTGGTGTCGTCCGGTCGCACGGTCATCGGGCGGTCATCGCACCGCGGCGGACGGGTCCGCCGCGGCGGCCGTGCGGGGACGATGGGGTGATGACACCGGACACCTGCCGGGATGCGCCGTGAAGCGCAGTGCCGGCACCCTGCTGTACCGGACCCCCGGTTCCGTCGTGGAGGTGATGCTGGTGCACATGGGCGGCCCGTTCTGGGCACGCAAGGACGAACATGCCTGGTCAATTCCCAAGGGCGAGCACTCCGACACCGAGGACCCGCACGAGGTCGCGGCCCGGGAGTTCGCCGAGGAGCTGGGTTCCGAGCTGCCGCCGGGACCGGAGCTGCCGCTGGGCAGCACCACCGCCAGCGGGAAGCGGATCACCGTCTTCGCACGGGCTGCCGACTTCGACGCCACGACCTGCGTCAGCAACACGTTCGAGACCGAGTGGCCGCCGCGGTCCGGCCGGATGCAGAGCTTTCCCGAGGTCGACCGGGCGGAGTGGTTCCCCATCGCCACCGCCCGGAGCAAGCTGGTCAAGGGCCAGCTGGTCTTCCTCGACCGGCTGGTGGATGCACTGGCTGGTCCGGCCGGGGGTGCGGCCCACGGCGCCGCCGCGGGTGTGCGGCCATCGGCGCGGGCTGCGCAAGCGCCGCCTCTCGACCACGCCCCGGGGCAGGATGGAGGGCACCGATGAAGGCACGCGTCGTCGTCGCCTTGGTGGTTCCGCTGGTGCTCCTCACCTCCTGCGGCTTCTTCCGGTCCGCGGGTCCGCAGACCACCGAGGAACGTCCGATCGCCGGGGTGACGGGGGTCGAGTTGCTCACCAGCGGTGCGCTGACCATCACGCCCGGCACCACCGAGAAGCTGTCGGTGACGGCCGGTGCGAACCAGCTGGTCGGCCTGACCTCGCAGGTGATCAACGGCACGCTGATCTTGGACAAGAAGACCAATGAGTTCTCCGACGGCGAGATCCGCTATGCGCTGACCGTTCCGCCGCTGCGGCGGGTGCAGTTGAGCGGCTCAGGGAACGCCGAAGGGGTCAGCGTGCTGACCGGCGACGCTCAGGTGACGGTGACCGGATCCGGCTCCGCCACGCTGACCGGCCTCGATCTCACGTCGGTCACCGTCGATCTGACCGGCTCCGGCAGTGTCGAACTCGGCGGCCGGTCCGGGACGCAGCGGATCACCAGCACGGGCTCGGGTGACTACCGCGGGTCCGGTCTGCAGAGCACCGACGCCGAGGTGCAGGTCGGCGGCTCCGGCGATGCAGCGGTGACGGTGACGGGCTCGCTCACCGCGACGGTCACCGGCAGCGGAAACGTGACGTACGGCGGCAACCCGAAGCAGGTGACGCAGTCCGACACCGGGAGCGGCGAGATCGTCCCCGGCTGAGCCGGTTTCCGACCGGGTCCATGGCGAGCCGGTCTCCGCCCGCACCGTTGGCAGGTCGAACGCTTCCCGGACAGAACGGTTCGCTTGCGCGACGGAGCGGTTCGCCGGCGGGATGGAACGGTTCGAGGTCGGAATGGTTCCCGCTCGAAACGGTAACCAGCGTCACGGATCTGCTCGTGACTCGATGGCCGAGTGTGGACGGAAAGTCGGTAGAGTGGGGTTACTGGATCGATCCAGTACTGCCTGCAGCAAGCTGGGCACCCGGGCGAGGACGCCCTTCTTCATGTCTTGCCGAGTGCGTCGACGCCTCGGCTCAGTTCAAGGAACTCGCACCATGGACATCCCTTCCGAGCGGGTGCCAGCCGACAGCGACGCCGGACTGACCGCACATCCCACGTTCGACACCGATCCAGCGGTGACCACCGACCACCTCCGCCGACTGTGGGAGGCCGGTGGCCGCAGCATCACCGTCACCTACGACGAACAAGCCGTACGCCACCGCGCGTACCTCGCGCATCCGCGCACCGATATCTGAGGAGACCTTCATGAACGACATTCGACAGATGTTCCGCGCCGCTCCCGGCATGGTGATCACCGTCGGCTCGCTGCTGGCCGTCGCCGCCGTGCTGGGCGTCACCGCACTGTTCATCAGCTGATTCGCCCCGAATCAGCTGACCGGCGAAAGGAACCGACGTGCACAGCACCGCTGACCGAAACTCCCCTGACCACAACGACTCCGGCGCGAACCCGACCTCGGACCGGGCGCAGCGGCCCGCCGGTGCGCGCGACCAGGCGTTCTACGACAGCGCATTCCGTGAGCTCGTCGAGTCCGCCCACGGCAGCGCACTGCCGGAACGGCACCCGCTCGGCGGCTACGTCCGGCGCATTGCCGGGTCCGTTTTCTGCGGTGCCGGGATCAACCCGTCCGTGGTGCGCTTCGCCACCTCCCGCGCCGCCGATCAGTGGGGGCGCCACGAGGACGAGGTGGACGTGATGGTCGGGAACCGGCTGCTGCAGACCACCGCAGCACTCATGGCCGACCTGCGATAAGAATTGCCGCACCATCGTTCTCGCCCGGCTCCGCCGTTCGCGAACGAGCCGGGACGGGCACGTAGGGCGAGAGGGGACCGCGAGCAATCGCGGTCCCCTCTCGTATCCGCGCGTGGCGGCCGCGGGTGGCGCGCCGGCCGATGCCGGTCGGGTGGCCGTCTCGGCGGCGAGGACGATCACCGCGATCCCCTCCGCCGCGGCTTCCGGGTGGCCCCGCCGCTCCCGCGGCCGGGCCGAGATTCTGCGACGGACCGGGGTTTCAGTCGGTGGTCGCGGTGAGATCATCTTCGTCATGACCGTCGCTCATGCGCAGAGCATCGCCTACCCCGCTCCCGGTTCGCGTCCGTCGCGCCGTGAGCCCGAGCACCTCGACCCGCACGTCATCGTGCTGTTCGGTGCGACCGGTGACCTGTCCCGCCGCAAGCTGTTGCCCGGTCTGACCCACCTGGCGTTGTCCTCGCTGACCCCCGACGTGCAGGTGGTTGCCACCTCACTGGAGGACATGAACGACGATGAATTCCGGCACTTCGCGCACCAGGCGGTGACCGAATTCAGTTCCAGGCCGCTCGATGAGGGGCAGTGGGCGACGTTCGCCAGCAAGCTCCGTTACGTCCCGCAGAGCGCCGGACCGCAGGCGCTGGCCGCCGCGGTGCTCGAGGCGGAGGCCGAACTCGGCGAGAACGTCCTGCGGCTGCACTATCTCAGCGTTCCACCCAAGGCCGCGCTCGCCGTCGTCACCATGCTCAAGGACGCCGGCCTGGTCGAACGGTCCCGGGTCGTCATGGAAAAGCCCTTCGGCACGGACCTGGAAAGTGCCATCGAGCTCAACGACCAGGTGCACGGGGTGTTCCGGGAGAGCCAGGTCTTCCGCATCGACCACTTCCTGGGAAAGGAAGCGGCGCAGAACATTCTGGCGTTCCGGTTCGCCAACGGATTGTTCGAGCCCATCTGGAACCGCAACTTCATCGACCACGTGCAGATCGACATCCCGGAGACCCTCGGACTGGACCGGCGGGCAGCGTTCTACGAGGCGACCGGCGCGTACAAGGACATGGTGGTGACCCACCTGTTCCAGGTGATGGCGTTCGTGGCCATGGAACCGCCGACGGCGCTGGAGCCGCGGGCGATCAGCGAGGAGAAGAACAAGGTCTTCCGGTCTCTGTTGCCGATCGATCCGCTGCAGGTGGTCCGCGGCCAGTACATCGGCTATCGGGACGAGGACGGCGTCAACCCCGAGTCGGACACCGAGACGTTCATCGCGTTGAAGGCGCGGATCGACAACTGGCGGTGGGCCGGCGTGCCGTTCTACCTGCGCACCGGCAAGAAGCTCGCGGAGGGGCAACGGATCATCTCCATCGCCTTCAAGGAGGCGCCGAAGTCGATGTTCCCGCCGGGGTCCGGCGTCGGCACCCAGGGGCCGGACCACCTCACCTTCGACCTGGCCGACGAGACGAAGGTGTCGCTGTCGTTCTACGGCAAGCGGCCCGGTCCGGGGATGCGGCTGGACAAACTGTCCATGCAGTTCTCCGCCCACGACACCGGTCGCTCCAGTGACGTGCTGGAGGCCTACGAGCGGCTGCTGCTGGACGCGATGCGCGGCGACCACACCCTGTTCACCACCGCCGAGGGCATCGAAAGCCTCTGGGAGCGCTCGATTCTGCTGCTCGACGACCCGCCCGCGGTGAAGCCGTACGCCGCAGGCTCGTGGGGTCCGAACGCCATCCATCAGCTGATCGCGCCGCACGCCTGGCGGCTGCCGTTCGAGCGGACGTGGCGCGCGCCCAAGTGATGCGGATCCGGGTGGCCCGGTAAGCAGCGGCCGGTCGCCGCCGCGCTGTCGGCCCGGTGCGGTGCACTCAGAAACGGACTGGACCGCCGAGAAGATGTGGGCGTCGGGCATCTGGGCGGTCACAGCCCGCGGGCTTGAGCCAGGCTTGTCGTTCACGGTGCAGCTGCACAGGGACGTTCTGGGCGCAGGCACCTGGCATCGCCTCGACGCCCCTCAAACGGGACACCATCGGCGGGAGCGCACGCCTACCGTGGGCGGCATGCATCCGCGCGATGTCCTGGCCCAGGCCGCCCGCGACCCGGACGCCGTCGACCGGTACGCAGCGGGTCCGGACCACGTCATCGACCTGTACCTGCCGTCGGGGAACCGGCCGGCCCCCGTGATCTTCCTGGCGCACGGCGGCTACTGGCAGTTCGACCGCCGACCGTCCCGACTGCTGGCCGGAGCGCTGGCTGCCGACGGCTTCGTCGTGGTCCTGCCCGAGTACCGACTCACCGGCGGCGGTGGCGGATGGCCGCAGAGCTACCGGGACATCCGGGCCGCCATCGACCACCTGCCCGCGCTCCTGGCCAGGCTCACCCAACCCACTCTCGTCGACACCGTGCTGATGGGCCACTCGGCCGGCGGGCACATGGCCATGTGGCTGGCCCGGCGTACCGTCTTGCCGGCGCAGATCACCCGGGTGGTTGCCCTGGCGCCCGCGGCGAACCTGCGCGCCATGTACGAGCGCCACCTCAACGATGCGGCGATGATCGCAATGATGGGTGGCTCGCCCCAGCAGGTACCGGACCGCTACGCCGCCGCCGACGCCTTGATCGGAAACGCCACCGACGTGCCGATCACCGTGCTGCACGGCGCCGACGACGAGGTCATCCCGGCCGAGATGTCCCGCGCTCTGACCGGAGTCGAATACCGCGAACTGCCGAGCGTCGGCCACTTCGAGATCATCGACCCGCGAACACCCGCGTATCCCGCGGTCCTGGCGGCCGTCCGCGGCCAGTGAGCGGTCCGGCGGCCGGTGCCGTTGCTGCATGCGGGAACGGCCCAGCCGTCCTGCGGCTGGCCCGCATCGGCAGTCGCTCGCATCTCATCGACCTGCTGATCTCGAAGGATCCAGCAACGGCTCAGCAGCTGCAGCGACGTCGACAGGTTCCCCATCGCGGCGCGCTGCGCTGACAGTGCCGTTTCAGTCGTCCTTCAGTGAATCGCAACCGCCGCCCACCAAGGTGAGCTCATCGAGAGCACGGCCGGACCGGCCATCACCAGGAGGAACCACCCATGACCATCCAGGACATCAACCGCCCGGGCACCGCGCGCGTCACCCGCGCCGAGTCCCTGCGCGGCCTCTGCGACGGCGCCGTGCACCTGCCCGGCGACCCCGGCTTCGACGCGGCGCGGATGCCGTGGAATGTCGCCGTCGACCAGCGTCCGGCGGCGGTCGCCTTCCCCCGGAACGCCGTGCAGACGGCCGAACTGGTCCGGGCGGCCGCCGCGGCGGGGCTTCGTCTCGCCCCGCAGAGCACCGGCCACAACGCCGGGCCGCTCGGCCGGCTGGACGACGTCGTCGTGGTCAAGACGTCGGCGATGACCGACGTCCGCGTCGACCCGGTGCGGCAGGTGGCGCGGGTCGGCGGTGGCGCCATCTGGCTCCCGGTCGTGGAAGCGGCAGCGGCCGAGGGTTTCGCCGTGCTGCACGGATCGTCACCGGACGTCGGCGTCTCGGGGTACTCGCTCGGCGGTGGGATGGGTTGGTATGCAAGGAAACTGGGCCTGCAGACGAACAACATCACCGGCTTGGAGGTCGTCACCGCCGACGGCTCGATCGTCTGGGCCGATGCGCGGCACAACACCGAACTGTTCTGGGCGCTGCGCGGCGGTGGCGGAAGTTTCGGCATCGTCACCGCCATCGAGTTCCGGATGTTCCCGATCCGCACCGCGGTGGGCGGGATGCTGGTGTGGGACCGCACGGAGACGGAGCGGGTGCTGCGGCGGTGGATCGACTGGACGCAGGACGCGCCCGACGAGGTGACGACGTCGTTCCGCGTGCTCAACCTTCCGCCGTTGCCGGACATCCCGGAACCGTTCCGCGGCCGCCAACTGGTCGTCATCGACGGCGCCATCCTCGCCTCCGACGACCGGTGCGTCGAGATGCTGTCCGCGCTGCGGGAGCTGCGGCCGGAGGTTGACACCTTCGCCCGGGTTCCCGCGGCGTCGCTGGTCCGGCTGCACATGGATCCGGAAGGGCCGACACCGGCGGTGTCGAACAGCGCGATGCTGGACGGGTTCCCCGACGCTGCCGTCGACACGTTCCTCACCCGGTCGGGTCCGGACTCGCATTCCAGCCTGCTGATGAGCGAGATCCGCCAGTTGGGGGGCGCTCTCGGGCGGCCGCACTCCGGCGCCGGCGCGTTGCCGATGCTGGACGCGCAGTACCTGGCGTTCGCCGGGGCGATTGCCGCGACCCCGGAGATGGGAGCCGTCGGACAGGCGGACGCCGATGCCTTCGCCGCCGCACTGGCCGCGTTCGGGTCCGGACGGCAGTACCTGAACTTCGTCGAGCACGCGATCGACCCGAGCGCCGCCTACGACCCGGTGACGTGGGGTCGCCTGGTGACGATCAAGTCCGCCTACGACCCCGATGGCCTCATCGTCGCAAACCACTTGGTGCGCAGGACCTTCGAGATCGAGGACTGAGCACGGCCGACAGCGCGCACCCCCTCGCGTGCTGACCGCCGTCCCGGCACCGCCCCCTCCGGTGCCGGGACGGCCGCTTCTTCCTGCCGCACGGGTCCTCCCGCCGGCAGGAGACCTGTTGGCGGCACGAGCCCCCGGCAGCGCGAACCAATACCGGCCACCACCGGGACGCTCTGCGCGCCATCCCCAGCCGGCTACCCGCACGTCACTGGTCCTGCAGACCTGCCCGGAGCAAACGGATCTCGCTGCCCCGGCTGTCCGGGCCACCGGGGGTTTCCAGGATCACCGGGGCACCGGCCTCCCGGACGATGTCGACCAGCGCCTGCGGGTCGATCTCGCCGTCTTCGAGCGGTGCGTGGCGGTCCCGCCCGGACCCGGCCTCGTCGCGGGAGTTGTTGCAGTGCACCAGGTCGATCCGCCCGGTGATCGCCGTGACGTCCCGGACCGCGGTGGCCAGGTCGATGCCGGACGCGTGCGCGTGGCAGGTGTCCAGGACGAAACCGGGGCCGAATTCGCCGACGGCATCCCACAGCCGGGCGATGGCCTCGAGGTGCCGGGCCATCGCCTTGTCGCCGCCCGCGGTGTTTTCGATCAGGATCGGCAGCGGGAACCCGCCGTCCTCCGCCTGCCGGGCGAACACCTTGCGCCAGTTGTCGAATCCCACCGCGGGGTCGGCGTCGGCGGTGACGTGCCCGCCGTGCACGATCAGCCCTTTGGCGCCGAGCGCCGCGGCCGCCGCGGCGTGGGCACCGAGCAGCTTGCGGCTGGGGATGCGGATGCGGTTGTTCGTGGTGGCCACGTTCAGGACGTAGGGGGCGTGGACGAAGACCGTCAACCCGGACGACCGCAGGGCCTCGGCATGCGGGTGCGGCTTCGGGCTCTTCCAGCCCTGCGGGTCGGCAAGGAAGATCTGCACGCCGTCGGCACCGGACTGCCGGGCCTCGTCCACCGGGTCGGCGTCGTCCTCACGCGCGCCGACATGGACACCGAGCATCGTCATGGCGGTCAGGGTAGCGACGCGCACCGACGCCGGCGGCCGGCACCGTCCGGCTGGGCCGCCGGCACCCGGCTACGTGGCCGCCCGGCCGTCCGGGCGATCAGCCGCCCATGGCCGGTGAGACCGTCCGCCACCGCACCTCGTCCAGCCGGCGCTCGAGGACGGCCCCGGTCGGGAAACGCGCGGCGATGTCCGACAGCTCGGCGGCCAGCGGGATCGCCACGTTGGTCCGGTAGCCCTGGGCCTTCAGGCTGGCCCGCAACGCCTCGGCGTAGTGCGGGAAGTCGACGTCAAGCTCCGCGACCCGCGCCGTGGTGGTGGCGCGGTGCGAGCTCATGCCGGCGAACGACCGCCCGCAGCCGCATCCCCGGTCGGGGTCGCGTTGGTCGGTCGGGCACGCCTCGGCGATCCAGACCAGTTCCCCCTCCACACAGAAGTTGAAGTCGTTGCTCCGCTCGCCCTGGGTCTGGGCGGTGGCGACCAGCAATTTCATGACGCTTCCCCAACCTGTCAGTCCGATCGACCCTCGTTGGCGATCGTTCGAACAGATGTACCACGCAGGTCCGACAGTGGGTCCGGAGCGGATCCGGCGGCCGGCAGGCCGAGACGAGGTGGGGCGCGGGCCGCGGTACGGGCCGCGCTCAGCCCTCGGCCTCGGCGATGGCCAGGGCGACATGCCGGCGGCCGATCCGCTGTGCCTGCGGGTCATCCATCGCCAGCGTGAGGGCGGCGTGCAGCACCAGCAGCACGTTGCGCCGCACGTCCGACGGGCTGCTGGCGTAGTAGTCGTGCACGGTGACCAGCGCGGCGTCGTCGAGCACCTCACCGACATCCACCGCGGGCAGGCCCCTGGCATCGAACGCCAGCGCGATCCGCCGGTACAGGATGGCCGCGACCGCACCGGCCGACGGCACCGGCGGCACGGTGATGGACCGGGACAGGAAGCCCCGCGCGGCCCGGAAGGAGGGGTCGTCGAGATAGGTGGGATGCACGGCGATCACCGCTGCCGCCTGCAGTTCCTCGGACAGCAGGCGCGGGATTGTGCCGAAGAAGGCGGCCCGGATCGGACCGCTGTCGGGCAGCCAGGTCGTGCTCAGCCAGCGGTCGGTGTCGTCCAGCACCAGCACCGGGGTCAGGTCCCGCGACCGGAACAGGTCGAGAATCTGCCGGCCCTGGTCCATGATCTGGTCGCTGGTGATGCTGGGTTCCTGCACCGCCGCCTCGAGCTCGTAGGCCAGCCGGACCGACACCCCCGCCATGCCCGGCGCGACGCTGAACCCCTTGCCACGGCGGACCTTCGGCTGCGTCTCGCTCTCGATCGCCCGTGCCTGCCTCGCCCGTTCCGGCTGGATCAGCTGCACCAGCCGGCTGACCACCTGCACCAGGTGCCGGACGAACGCGACCGCGTCTCCGGCGACCGCGGGCCGCTCGACCGCCACCGGGATGGGCAGCGGAACGAGATCCTCGACCAGCGGGTTCAGCGTCGAGGCGATGACACTGGACTTGCCCGCCCCGCTGGTGCCGACGAGCGTCACCCGCTCGGAACGCCGAAGTGCCGCGGCCAGCGCGGCCTCGCAGCCGTGGGTGCCCGTCATGGTGTCGAACGGGACGTGCGTGGCGTACAGCTCCTGGTGCCGCGGTGAGGGGTTGAACGCCCCGCCGTCGTGCAGCAGCTCCAGGTCGGCGCGGCTCACGGCTGCTCCGATCCATCGAACTCGGCGGCCGGAACCAGCCGGAACAGCTTGCGGGGTCGGCCCCGCCCGGTGTTCTCCTCACGCATCTGAACCAACCCCCCTCGCTCCAACTCCCCGATCACCTGCACCACCCTCGGCCTCGTCCATCCCATCCGGCCGAGCAGTCGCTCGTCGGAAGCGCTTGCCCAGCCAAGGCTTTCGAGTTCCGCAGCGAGCATTTGCGCCGGCCGGCTCATCCTCTCCAGTGCGGCGGTCCGCTCCCTCAGTCCCTGCACGGTAGTCAACCTCCCGACACCGACAGTGGGCTCCGTGGCCACGTCGCGGGCCACCTCCAGCACCCGCCGGGGGGTCAGCGAACCGGCCTGCCGAACGGCGGCGATCAGCGCCCGGCTGTCGGCGTCATCGGGGCGGTCGAGCCGCCGGCGCAGCATCTGCTCGATGTCCGGCTCGGCCATGGGCTCGAGGTGCACCCGCGTCTCGAAGAACACGTCGGCCGGCGGTCGCAACAGCGCCGCGGCCTGCGCCGTCGAGGCAGTGACCAGCCAGCGGGCATCGATCTGCCACAGCTCGTCCCGCAGGGCACCGAACAGTTCCAGCCCGGCGTCGGCGGGAACGTCGTCCACGATGATCACCGTCGCCGTACCGTCACCGACCGCGTTGACCAGCCGATCGACCAGGTCGGCCGGGTTCGCGGTCTTCACCGTGGCGCCGACATCCCCGCCGTCGGAGGAACCACGGGAAACAGCGGCGAGCACCGCCCGCAGCAGGTCGGCCGCTGTCTGCGCCGCCGACCCGCGGACATAGACCACCCCGAGGTCGCCGGCCTCGTCGGCGCGGTAGAGGAAGGCGCGCATCAGCGAGGTCTTCCCACTGCCCGGATCTCCGACCACCAGGCAGTTCAGACCGGAGCGGACCGCCCGTTCGATACGGTGCAGTTCTGCGTCGCGCCCGACGAACAGTGCCTGGTCCGCCGGGTTGTCCAGCAGCGGCCGGCCACTGAGGTTCATGTCCTAACTGTACTTACAGTAAGAACTGTTAGGCAATGCGGTCAGCCGGTTTCTGCTGCACCGAGCCGGCCGCCGCCGCTGCTGATGCACCCGCACCATCCGGAGGCAGCAGGCTGAACAGGCTCTCCTCCTCCTGCGCGTTGTGCAGCTTCAGCACCCCGTACAGGCCGTACAGCGTGCGCCGCAGCTCCGGCAGATCGGCCGGTGACAGGCTGCCCGTCGGAATCCCGGCGAGGATGCGCCGGAGCCGGTCGACCTGGACGTCGATCTCGGTGTGGGTGCGGCTCAAGCCGGCGGTGGCGTCGTGGTCGCCGAACATTCTGTCCATCAGCGGGAACAGTTCCTGCTCCTCGTGGTGCTCGTGCGGGAGCAGGTCCGATTCCAGGACGTCGACCAACCGGCGCACGTCGGCGAGCGCGGCCGGGGTCGGGGCCAGAGCGTCGGCCACCGCAGCGATCCGCTCCACCACCGGCCGCACGGAAAGATGTTCGGACAGCAGGCGGCCCGCCACCTCGGCGTCTTCGGCAACCATGACCGGTGTCTGCCGGCGCCCGGGCAGCACGGCACGCAGGGCGACGAGGATCGCCAGCACGTCGATGAACTCCTGCAGCAGCGCGCCGACTGCCGGCGGCAGGTAGCCCAGGGCCGCAGCGACCATGGCGACCAGCGACAGGCCCATTCCGGTGACGGCGGCCTGCACGGCGATCCGCCGCGAGCGCCGGGCGATCAGGATCGCATCGGCGAGCCGGTCGATCCGGTCGACCGTCAGGACGACATCCGCGGCCTCCGACGACGCGGTCGCGCCACCGGCCGCCAGCGCGACGCCGACGCCCGCGGCGGCCAGTGCGGGCGCGTCGTTCACCCCGTCACCGACCATGATCGTCGGTGCGGCGGCCGACTCGGCCAGCACCTGCGCGACCTTGCCGGCGGGGTCGGTGTCGCCCACGACGGCGTCGACACCGACCAACTGGCCAACCGTTTCGGCGACTTCGGCGCGGTCACCGGTCAGCAGCACGGTGCGCTCGATGCCGGCGGCGTGCAGCGTGTGCAGCATCCGTCTGGCGTCCGGCCGTACCGGGTCCTCGAGGATGAACGCCCCGGACGGCACGCCGTCGATGCCGACAAAGACGGTCAGCGACGAGTTCACCGCCGCGCGGCGTCGCACGAGCTCGATCCACTCCGGGCCGGCACCGTTGGCAGCGGGCGGCGCAATCCAGGACGGCTTGCCGACCTGGACCCGGCGGCCGTCCACGACGCCCTCGATCCCGTAGCCCGATCGTTCCTGGACCTGCTGGGGCAGAGTCAGCGGGAGACCGCGGGCGCCGGCGGCCTTGACGATGGCCCCCGCCAGCACGTGCGGGGAGAACTGGTCCACGCTGGCCGCCAGCCGGAGCAACTCCGCGCCGTCGACGCCGGGTCCGGCCGTGGCGATGTCGATGACGACGGGTTCGCCGCGGGTCACCGTCCCGGTCTTGTCCAGCAACAGCACCCGTCCGGAGGCCAGCCGTTCCAGTGCCTCCCCGCCCTTGACGATCACGCCGCTCCGCGCGGCCCGGGACAGGCCGGACATGATCGCGATCGGCGCGGCCAGGATGAGCGGGCACGGGGTGGCGACCACCAGCACGGCGACGGCCGGCGTCGCGTCCCCGCCGATCAGCCAGGCGGCACCGGCGAGCAGCAGCGTGAACGGGACGAAGACGATCGCGATGCGGTCCGCGGATCGGACAAAGGGCGCCGACCCGGCCTGCGCCTGCTCGACCAGCCGGACGATCTGTGAATACGTCGACGAGGCGGCGTCGGCAGTGGCCGTCATGTCGATCGCGGATCCGGCGTTGACGGCACCGCTGCGCACGCCGTCACCGCCGGGACGGTCCACCGGCATGGGTTCACCGGTGAGGCTCGACTCGTCGAGGACGGCGGCCGTCAGCAGCCGCCCGTCGACCGGCACCACCTCGCCCGGACCGACCAGCAGATGGTCCCCTCGCCGGACCTCGCCGACCGGAATCTCGACCGCGCCCGCCGGCTCGATGCGCCGGGCGGTCCGCGGTGCCCGCTGGACGAGCAGGCTCAGGTCGCGCTGCGCCCGGCGGGATGCCCGGCTCTCCAGCAGACGGCCGGTCGCCAGCATCACCGCGATCATCGCGCCGGCGAACGGCTCGTCGACCACCAGTGCGCCGACAAGTGCCAGCACCGCGATGACGTCGACGCCGAACTGCCTGGCCCGCAAGGACTGGATCATCCAAGCCACGGACATCACCAGCCCGACGGCCGTCGCCGCGTACCAGCTGCCGTCCCGCAGCACCGGCATGTCCAGCGCGTAGCCCACCGCACCGGCTACCAGCAGCACCAGCGTGGAGAAGAACAGGGTCAGGTCACCGTACGAGCGCAGCGTACGCATGCATCCAGCGTCGTGCGGGAGCACCCCATCCGGTACGGCCGAACGTCACCACTCGGGCGTGACAACCCTCACCGCGCGCCCCGACGCCCTCGTCAACGCTCAGCGGCCGTCCTGTCTCCCCTGAGCCTTCAGCTTTCGCCAACCACCGGCACGGTTGTTCGCGATGATCTGCCGGAGCATCGCCTGCAGGGCAGGTGCATTGAGTTCGCCGTCCCGGTACACCGCGACCGTGCGGGCGGTGCTGTTGGTGTGCCCACCGGTGATAATGCCCTCGGGGTCCGGGACGATCGCGCCGTCGTAGAGAAAGACGTTGATGTGATCCTTGGTCCCCTGCAGCGCACAGACGTTGCCCTGCAACACGAAGTACGGCCGGTCGGTGCGCTTGATCGTTTCGTGCACCTCCGGGTCGGCGTCGTGCACCAGCTCCCGCACCCGCCCGCACACCGCCTGCTGCCACGGGGGAAGCTTCTCGATGTACGCATCCACCTGGGGGTCCGGCACGAATCCCATCAGGCCACCTCCACCGTCGACCGTCACCGCCGCTGTCCTGCCAGCGACATTCTCGACCGTTCGACCCGACCCCGCAGCCCTGCGGGAAGCGTACAAATCCGGCGCGGAACAAGCCGTTCCGGCGTACGCTGGCGCCGCTCGAACGCGTCCCGGACAACAGGCACCACCGGCAGACGGGAATCGATATGGCAGAAACCGCCCCGGCGACGGCACGGCTGACGGCCCGCCGGACGAGCGCCATCGGCGATGCACTGAAGGGCCTGCTGGATCACCTGGCGTTCTGCGACCAGTACCGAGGACAACCCGGCGTCAGCGACATGGTGCTCGGCAACCCGCAGGACATGCCGCTGCCCGGCTTCGTGGAGGCGATCACCCGGCACGCGCAGCCGCTGGACAAGGACTGGTTCGCCTACAAGAAATCCGGTGACGACGCCCGCGCAGCCGTCGCGGCAGAGCTGCGGCGCCGGCGCGGGCTGCCGTTCGACCCGGCCGACATCGCCTTGACGCCAGGTGCTTTCGGCGCCATCGCCACGGCGTTCCGGGCGTTCCTCGATCCCGGCGACGAGGTGGTGTATTCACTGCCGCCGTGGTTCCTGTACGAGCCCATGCTGCTGTCGGTGGACGCGGTGCCGGTGAAGGTGCGTGTGCGGGCGGACAACGACCTGGACCCGGACGCCATCGCCGGGGCGATCGGCCCGCGGACCCGGATGGTCATCGTCAACACCCCCAACAACCCGACCGGTCGGATCTACCCGGCCTCCACCCTGCGGGAACTCGCCGCGCTGCTCACCGACGCCTCGGCGCGGTACGGCCGGCCGATCTGGTTGCTGTCGGACGAGCCGTACTCCCGCCTGGTGTTCAGCGATGCCGACTTCCACAGCCCCAGCGAGTACTACCCGTACACGCTGATCTCCTACAGCTACGGCAAGGTGCTGCTGACGCCCGGCGAACGGGTGGGGTGGCTCGCGCTCTCGCCGTCCATCCCGCAACGGGAGCATCTTCGGGGCGTCATCGACGTGTCACAGATCGCGGCCGGTTGGCTCTTTCCCAATGCGGTGCTGCAGCACGCACTCGCCGACCTCGAGGGGCTGTCCATCGACCTGGCCGACATCGAACGCAAGCGCGACTCGCTGTCCGCCGCACTGCGCGAAGCCGGCTATGAACTGCGCCCGCCGGAGGGCACGTTCTACCTGTGGGTGCGATCACCGGACCCCGACGACGTGCGGTTCACCCGCGTGTTGGCCGAGCGGAAGGTACTGGTGCTGCCCGGCAGCATCTGCGAGGTCCCCGGCCATTTCCGCATCTCGCTGACCGCGAGCCGGCCGATGATCGATGCCGCGATCCCCGTCTTCACCGACGCCGCCCGCCGGTCCGGACACGAGCCCGCCGGCGCCGTAATGCGGTGATCGCACCGACGGCACACGCACAGCGGACCGACGGGCCGGCGGCACATCGATTCAGATTCCGAGCAGCAGCGCACCTGCGAGCTGAATGGCGCCGCCGGCGATGAGAGCCACCGTCATCGACCGTCCGCGGTAGGTCAGCACCGCCGCCAAGGTGATGGCCGTCACCGTCGGGATCAGCGCGAGGAGGTCACCGCTCCGCGCGGAGCCGGTGACGCTGTAGACCACGAGCGCGGCGATCCCGCCCATGCCGGCGTGCCGCAGAACCTGTTGTGTGCGTTCGCTCATCGCGCGGCGCTCGCCGCGGATGAACGGGGCCAGTCGCAGCGCATAACTCCCGAGCCCGGCCAGCACGATGGCGATCCAGGTGATCATGATCGCCGCCCGCTCCCGAGCCGTTTCCCCGAACCCCGAGTCCAGAGGCCGCCCGCGGCCGCGGCGGCGGCCATGGCCACCGGGATGCCGTACCCGGCGGGCCATGTCGAGGTGGCAAGTGCCGTGCCGCAGGCGGCGGCGATCGCGGCGACCCCGCCGGCGGCGTGCAGGTGCGGCGCGACGATGGCGGTGAGGCACAGCGGAATGGCCACGGCCAGCGGCGCCGCCGATTGGGCGACGGCCCCGAGCACCGCGCCGGCCGTCACCCAGATCACCCAGCCGAGGGTGAGACAGATTGCCGCGCCGGCATAGTGCGCCCGGCGCTCGGCGACGCTGCCCGGTTCCGCCGCCCGCCGTTCGGCGAGCATCCACGTTGGGTCGATCACGGTCGCCGCGGCCAGCAGCTTCACCGGCCAGCGGGCGGACCGCCACAGCGGGGCCAGCGCGGAGCTGTAGACCAGCAGCCGGACGTTGATCAGCAGGGCGGCGCCGATCACCGCCACCAACGAGGAGCCGCTGCGCAGCAGCTCCAGCACCGTGAGATGCGCGCTGCCGCCGTAGATCAGCAGCGTTCCGGTCCACGATGCGGCGGGGTTCGCGCCGGCCGACACGGCGGCGCCGAGCAAGAGCCCGAACGGCAGGTAGCCGACGGTCAGCGGCAGCATCGCCCGAGCACCGCGGGCCATCTCACGGCGGGGCACGGTTTCGGCGCGGCCGGCGGTGCCGATCGGGGTGCTGATCGGGGTGCTGATCGGGGTGCCGGACGGAATGCTTCTGGTCATGGCTGCGATGGTGTCCGGGCCGCCTTCCCGCGACCTTCCGCGCGCGACCCCGCGGCCGGGAACTGCGCCCGTCCGAGGGGAAGGTTCGGGGAAGACCGTCTTCCTACCGTGCGATGCACCCGGTCGGCATCACGGCCCCTGAATCGACGGAGTCCCCATGTACCCGCACGACCTCAACGCGCTGCAGCGGATGGAAGAGCTCAGGCGCGAACACTGGCACCACCCGGCGGAGCGGCATCGACGCATGCTGCAGGGCAAACGGCGCGGCGGTACCGGCGCGCGGCGGCGTGAGACGTCCTGAATTCCGGATCGGCGGGTTCCCGCGCGCTTCCCCACCGCGCTCGCCGACACCACCAGCAGGCGCACGATGTCGGATTTTAAGAGTCCCCCGGCCCTGTGCGCCAACAGTTCTCGCCGGGGCGTCAACGTACCCGGCTGGCTGCCGCGGCGGCGGGACAGCACCTGGGACACCGCCTGTGGAGCGAGCACGGTGCCGCCGTCCGCGACGGTGTCCAGCGCGACGAGAAAGTCGTGCCGGCTCCGCACCGGGATGCAAAGGGTGGGTCACCGGTTCCAGGTCCAGTTCCACCGGGAAGGTGCTCCGGTCGGCGCGGGCCGTCAGGGCCGCCGGCAACCCCCGGTCGGCGAGCAGTGGTGGGGCGCCGAACCGGTCAGCGGCGCGGAACGACACCCGGCCGAGCGGACTGCCTCACACCACCGCCGGCACCGCAACCTGCCAGCGGCGGCACCGCCCGGCGTCCAGTGGCTGACCCGAGGCCTCGAACAGATTCGCGGCGGCATCCCGCAGCGCGACGGCCCGCGGGACGTCACCCTCCGCGGCCGCCAGATGCGCGCGTACCTCCAGCAGCGACGCCTCCCACGACGTGCCCTCCCACATCACGGCGGACTGCTCGGCGGCGTGCAGATGACGCCGGGCGTTGTCGATGTCGCCGGCGTCCGCGCGCGCCCGGGCCGCGGGCGCCTCGAACATGATGGAACAGAAGCGGCAGTAGTCGTCGATGCCCTGCGCGGCCTCAGCCCGGTCGATGACGGCCGCGGCGGCGACGGCATCGGGCGCGGCGGCGATCATGGTGCCGTAGATCCGCTGCAGCAGATGCTTCGCCAGATTCGAGAACCTGGCCAGCGGCAACGCCCTGGCCAGCAGCCGCTGCGCCTCCTCACGGTTCCCCTGCTCCAGCCGCACCTCGGCCAGCCGTTGCAGGCTGTGCGCCTCGCCGGTTCCCGAGCCGATGTCGCGATGCAGGTCGACGGCTTCGGTGAGTTCGGTCTCGGCGAGACCGAGATCGCCCATCAGCAGGGCGCTCTCGCCGCGCAGAGCGGTGGCGAAGGCCACCGCTCGCAACACGCCCGAGCGTTGCGCGGTGTCGCGCAGCGCGGCGGCCAGGGTCAGCACCTCCTCGTACGGTGTCGGCCCGTAGAGCAGGTATTCGGCGACGCACAGATGCGAATCGAAGATGCGGGACGCCAGCGCCGGCCGATCCGCGCCGATTCGCAGTTCGGCCCGCAGGCGCTGGAACCACTCCCCGCGGTTGTGCGCGACAAGCCCTTCCAGGCCGACGATGTCGAACCGCTGCCAGTCCCCGGGCGCGTCCAGTGCGACCTGATGCCGGGCCTGGGTGGCCGCGTCCGCGGCGGACGCCACGTCACCCTGGAACAACGCCAGCGTGCCCTTGGCGAGCAGCAGGTCGACGTCGTCGGGAGACCCGTCCGGTTCCAGCCCGTCCAAGGCGATGGCCGCGGTGTCGACGTCACCCGCGTAGGTCGCGGCCCGGGCCAGTCGTGCGCGGAGCCGTTTCCTGGGCGCCCTGTCCCGGGTCACCGCCAGCGCCTCCCGGTAGGCGTCGACCGCTGTCGCGTCGGCGCACGCCATCAACAGGTCGGCGCGCATCGCCAGGACGGCGGGCCGATCGGCGCCGGCGCCCGGAACGTCGATGGCACCGAGGATGTCCAGCGCCTCCCGGTAGGCACCCAGGGAGGCCGCCGTCTCCGCCGTCCGGATCATCCACGGAACGGCGGCCGCCCGGTCGCCACCCTCGACCAGGTGGTGTCCGATCCTCGCCGGTGAGGCGTCCAGGTCGATCAACGCGCGGGCGGCCCGATGGTGCAGCGCTTTCAGCTCCGCCGTGGCGAGCCCGTCGAGCACCGCGTCACGCACCAGCGCATGCCGGAACGCGTACCCGGTGGGGCCGCGGTGCAGCAACCGCCGACCCTCCGCGTCGTCCAGCACCGCGTAGGCCTCCGCGTCGGAAAGCCCGCTCACCGCAACGAATTCGTCGGTGTCGAAGGTGTGACCCAACACCGCCGCCGAAGCCAGTGACCGCACCGTCGCGGGCGGCACGGCGCTGAGCAGGAACTGCCGCGCCGGCAGGCCGACACCACCGCTACGCGCCATCTCGGCCACGAAGAACGGCACGCCGCCGGACGCCACCCAGATGGACTCGACCGTCGGCTCGTCGGCGTCCGGGGCCAGCTGCCGCACCAGGGTCGCCACCTCCGCGCGGGACAGCGGGCCGAGGTCCACCGCGACGGCACGGGACCGGGCCACCAGCGACTGCCGCACCTCGGCAAGTACCGGTGAGCCACCGGGCCGATGGGTCACCACCAGCAGGACCTTCTCCGACGCGGTGCTGCGGGCCAGGTAGTGCAGCAGCCGCAGGCTGGACTCGTCGGCGAGGTGGCCGTCGTCCACCGCGAGCACCGCACCGGATCCCGCGGCGGCCAGCCGGAGCAGTTCCGCGGCGGCCACGAAGAGCCGCTGGTGGCCGCCGGAGGCGCGGCGCAGTCCGGGTCTCCCGGTCAGGCCGGTCTCGATCTCCTGACGGAGGGCGTCATCGAGTCCGTCGAGCAGCGTCGGGTGATGCCGGCTCAAATCGGCCAGCGCCTCCAGCACCGGCGCGTACGGCCACGCCCCCTCGACGTGCGCGGAGGTTCCGGTGCCCACCCGCATGCCGCGCTGCGCGGCCGCGTTCTCGAGCCAGGCCAGCAGTGACGTCTTGCCGACGCCGGCCTCGCCGCAGAGGAAGACCGCGCGCCCGCTGCCATCGACCACCGCGTCCAGGGCCTGCTGCAGGCCGGCACGGTCCCGGTCACGCCCGACGAGCGCCGGTGCCGCGGCGTCGCCGACCCCGGCGGCGGCCGTGGCGCGCTGCCCGCCCGCCGCCGCGGTGTGCATGGCGGCGGGGACCGCGGAAGTGGTCGGCCCGCCGGCCTCCAGCCGGGCCCTGATCTCGGTGGCTCGCCGGCTCGGGCCGACGCCGAGTTCGTTGCGCAACGCCCGCTCGAACCGTTCGTACTGCCGCAGCGCACCACCCCGGTCCCCGCGGCGGGCCAGCGCGGCGACCAGGTGCAGCTGCGCCTCCTCGTCGGTCGGGTCGGCCGATGCCAGCGCCTGCCACTGGCCGGCCAGCCGCAGGACGTCGAGATGCAGCACGTGCAGCCGGTCCCGGATGTCCAGCGTCCAGGTCTCGTACGGGTCCTCGGGCAGGAAACTGCCGGTGTACAGCTCCGCGGCCCGCGCGGCCGACTGCGCGTCACCCCGTGTCACCGCCTGGCGCGCAACGGCTTCGAAGGCGACTGCGTCGATGTGCGGGTCGGCCGACGGGAACAGGGTGACCATGTCGTCGGCCAGGACCACCGACCCCGGGTCGGCGAGCGCGCGCCGGGCGTAATGCGCCGCCTTGTGCAGGCGAGGGGCGGCGTCGGCCACCGCCAGCTCCGGCCAGAGCCGCTCCATCAGCTGCTCGCGGTGCAACCGGCGTCCCGGTTCGACGGCCAGCACCTTGACCACCGATGCGGCATGACGGCGCCGCCAGAGTGCGGGGTCGACAACCGTGCCGCCGACGGTCACGGCGAATCCACCCAGCAGGGTGATGGCCACCTCCATGGCTCAGCAAACCTCCCGATCGGTCATCCTATTGCTGACAAACTGTCCCAAACCATGGCAATTCCGGCCGTCATCGTCGGGGCGGGCGGTCAGCCGGCTGGCTGCAACCCCACCAACGCCTCCACCTCGACGGTCATCGCCGACGCAAGCTGCCGCAGCAGACCGCGGATGCGATTCAGATCCCAGGTGTAGGAGGCGATCTCGTCCGTGACGCCCATCATGGGTAGCGAGAGCCGGTCGCGTTCCGCCTGATAACCGGCCAGTGCTGCCCGCCGTTCGGCCGCGGAAGTCGTCGGCGACAGCACGGCACGGGCCAGCAGTTCGGCGTCCCGCAGGGCCGCCGTCATCCCGTGGGTGCTCATCGGGTCCAGCCAATGGCCGGCGTCACCGACCAGCGCCCAGCCGTTCCCCGCGGCTGCGCGCAGGTATCCCGGTTGCAGCCCGCGGACTGACCGCACCGTCCCCTCCCGTGCCGCACACGCGAGCCGCTCACCGAGGCCCGCGGCGGTTGCCAGGCGACCGAGGGCGGTGGCCGGGGTGCCCGACCGGACTGCCGACGCCACCCGGGCCGGCGGCCCGCCGACGAAGACGCAGGTCAGACCCCCGTTCGTAGGGATCGTCCCGGCGGTCAACTGCGGCTGGTAGAACCACTCGTACCCGTCCGACGGGAACTCCGACCAGTAGCCGTACAGGATGGCGCTGGCGTGGGATCCGCTGTGCCGTAGCGGGGCTCGCACCAACTGCGCGACGGCCGAGCGGGCGCCGTCCGCACCGATCACCAGCGGGGCGACCACCGACCGGGTGCCCGACCGGCGGTCCCGCAGCACCGCGCCGGTCACCTCTCCCGCCGCGCCGCGGCTTAGGTCGACCAGGTCGACACCGAACTCGAACGTGGCACCCGCCGCGGTGGCGGCGTCCACGAGCAGCGCGTCGAGCACCGTCCGCCGTGGCGCGTACAGGGCGTCCACCCCGGCCGCCGGTTTGATCGACACCGCCGACGATTCGGTCCCGTAGTGGAAGACCGTGCGCCGCACCGGCGGTGTGCCCGCCGCCTCCAGTTCCGTCAACAGCCCCCACCGCTGCAGTTGCGCCACGCCGCCGCGCATCAGTGCGTGCGTGGACAGGGTGTCGCTGCCCCGGCGGGTGCGGTCGACGCACAGTACGCGCGCACCCGCCCTGGCCAGCAGCATGGCGGTGGCCGCGCCGGCGACCCTCGCACCGATCACGATCACGTCGTACGAGTTGGTCATGATGCCCTCCGGGAGGCGGTGGTCCGGCCGAGAACGGTGGTTGTGAGGTGCTCGACGACGGTCGCCGCGTCGAACCGGACACCGTCGAGAGTCGAGGAGCTGCGCCGGGTCTGGCAGTACTGGCCGATCACCATCAACCCGGGCGCGGGGGTGCGTCCCGCGGTGTGCACGATCTCGCCCCGGGCGTCGAGCACCGGCACGTGCAGCCATGGGTAGGAGCGCCGGTACCCGGTGGCCCAGAGCACCGACCGGATGCCGGCGGCCCGCAGGTCCAGCGCGATCGGGACGTCGGTGCGCAGGACGGCCGACGGGCGCGGGCGGTCGACAGCACCGACCTCGCGGTGCAGGCCGGTGACGGCGGCGTGCCGATCGATCCGGTCCAGCAGCTCGGTGAGCCGTGCGTCCGCGGCGGCGGTGGTGAGCGGGAGGTCATCGGCCAGCGACACACCCCGGCCGCCGACCGCCGTGACCCGGCCGGCCGGCCGTACGCCGCGCTCGGCGAGCGACGGCAGGTCGACCTCCCGTCCGTCCGGGCTGCCGACGATCTGCAGCGAGGGGGTGGACGGCCGGTCCGCCCGGATCCCGGACGGCCGGTCCAGCGTGCCCATGGAGTCCAGCCACCAGAAGATGTCCCTGCCCCGGTAGCGGCGCGGCAGCCGGGTGTGCCGGCCGACGGCGAGCACGACCTCCCTGCCGGCGGCGGCCAATTCATCGGCCAGCTGGGCTCCGGTCGCGGACCCCCCGACTATCAGCACGCCGCCGTCCGGGACGTCGGAGGGGTTGCGGTACTGGTCCGGGGTGAGTTGCAGGACGGACGGATGCAGCCGGCCGGCAATGTCCGGGACCGACGAGTGGTGGCAGTAGCCGGTTGCCAGAACCACGGCGCCGGCGGTCCAACTGCCGGCGTCGCTGGTCACCCGGTACCCGCCGCCGGCCCGCACGACGCTCCGTACCCCGGCGTCGTGAACCACCGGGGCGCCGAACGACGACGCATACGACTGCAGGTAGCCGGCCACCTCCCCGGCCGTCATGAATCCGTCCGGATCGCTGCCGCGGTAACGCCACCCGGGCAGCCGGGTCATCCAGTTGGGGCTGAGCAGCCGCAGCGAATCCCAGCGCTGGGAGATCCAGCGCTCACCGGTGCGGCCGCGTTCCAGCACGACGTGCCCGACTCCTGCCCCGGTGAGCAGATTGCTGACCGCGAGCCCGGCCTGGCCGGCGCCGATGACGACGACTTCGGTGTGCATCGAGGACTTCTCCTTTCGGGTGCCGGCCGGGCCGGGCGAGGGACGCGCGGACCGCTGATGGCCGGCGGCCCGCGGACGTCAGTTGGCCGACGGGGTGGTGACGTCGATGACGACGTCGGTGCCGTTCACCAGGACGTCCCAGACGGCGGACCGCGCGCGGGACCGTTCCACCAGCCCGGCGAGCTGCTCCGCGGTGCCGTCACCCTCGATCACGAAGCTGACCCGGATCTGCCGGTAGCCGTTCCGGACGGAATCGGACAGGCCCAGCAGGCCCTGCAGGTCGATGTCGCCCTCCACCGTCGAGCGGACCCGGCGCAGCCGGATGCCGCGGGCGGAGGCGATGTTGGCGATACCGGCGGTCAAGCAGGCCGCGATGGCGTGCAGCAGCATCTCCACCGGGGTGGGGCCGTTGCCGGCGCCCACGAGTACCGCGGGGTGGTCGGCGTCGTAGGTGAAGGGTTCGGTGCGGCTGCTGTCCTCCTGGCCGGCGCCGTAAAAACCCTGGATGGTGGAACGGTTGTGCGTTCCGCTGATCCACTCGTTGCTCGCCCGGAACTGGAACTGCGCGATCTCCGGTTGCGCCTTGACGGCATCAAGGGTGGCGAACAGGGTGGGGACGTCGACACCGTTCATCGCGGGCCGGGTCTGCGTGCTGGTCATGGTGTTTCTCCTTTTCCTTGGTGGGCCATGACAACGCTGCGGACGTTAGGGAGCCGACCTTCCGGCGACCTTCCCCGTGCACCGCCTGAAGCCGGTCAGGCCGAAAGAACCGGGGAAGGTTCGGGGAAGGTCCGGTTCCTACCGTTCTGGGCATGAGAGACGGACGCGATACCGGCACGGCAGCGGTCACGGACGTGGGCACGCTGCTCGGCGTGTGGGCCCACCCGGACGACGAGGCCTACCTGATGGCCGGCCTGACCATCACGACACGTGCTGCGGGACAACGGGTTGTCATCGCCACGGCCACCCGCGGCGAGGACGGCACCGGTGATCCGGTCAGCTGGCCGCCGGAGCGGTTGGCGGCGGAACGGGAAGCGGAGACCCGCGCCAGCATGGCGGCCGTGGGTGTCACCGAGCACCGATGGCTGGACCACCGCGACGGGACGCTGCACGCGGTGCCGCACCAGCAGGGGGTCGCGCAGGTGCGCGCGCTGCTCGAGGAGGTGCGCCCGGACACCATCGTCACGTTCGGGCCCGATGGGATGACGGGGCATTCCGACCACCGGACCGTGTCCGGCTGGGTGACGGCTGCATGGAACGCGACCGGGCGCGCGGCGCGCCTCTGGTACGCCACGCTGACCCCGGAGTTCCACGCCGAGTGGGGCACGCTGAATGACGAGATCGGTTTGTGGTTCACCGGTTCCGAGCCGCCGACCGATGCTGGCGAGGATCTCGCGCTGGCCGTGCACTGTGCGGGCGACGTGCTGGACCGCAAGTTCGCGGCGCTCACCGCGCACCGTTCACAAACGGCGGGGCTGATCGCCGCGGTCGGTGCGGAGCGCTACCGGCGATGGTGGTCGACCGAGTACTTCATCGACGCCCGCACCGCGCGCCGCGCCGGAAAGGCGGCGTGAGATGAGGATCGGTGACACGGCGTCCCGCACCCGCCGGGTCGAGCGCGCGGACATCGACCGGTTCGCGGCCATGACGGGTGACCACAACCCGCTGCATTTCGACGAGAACCTCGCCGCGCAGAGCCGTTTCGGCGGCATCGTGGTGCAAGGCGGGGTGACCAGCGGGCTGCTCAACGCCCTCGTCGCGCAGGACCTGCCCGGGCCGGGCAGCGTGTTCCTGCACACCGACTTCAGGTTCCGGGCGCCGGCCCGCCCGGGTGACCTGCTCACCGCCCGGGCCGAGGTGACCGCGGTCCGGACGGACAAACCGATCACCACACTTGCCCTGTCGATCACCAATCAGGACGGCACCGTCGTGCTGGACGGCACCGCGGTGGTGTGGCGGGACCCGGTCGTTGCCGCGGCCACCGCCGATACCCGCTCGCCTGCCGTCGCCGCGCGCTGATCCGTGGGTGCGCGCCCACTCGTACTCCACCGAATCCCTTTTCCCACCACCCGTTCCGGCACCCACCGGCGGTTCCATCACCCTCAAGGAGGAAGCATGACCAGCACCCTGAGCACCACCCCGGCCACACCCACCGCGCCGATGCCCACCACCCTCGGGCCCATCACCCACGTGGCCGTCACCGTCCGAGACCTTTCGGTCAGCGTTCCGTGGTACCGCGCCGTCATCGGCACCGAACCCGTTCTCGACGAGGACACCGGGCCGTTCCGGCACGTCGTGTTCGCGATCGGTTCCACACTGCTCGGCCTGCACGGCTTCCCCGAGGGACCGGTCGACGACCGGCCGTTCAACCCGCGGCGGCCCGGTCTGGACCACATCGCGTTCGGGTGCTCGAACCGCGCCGAACTCGAGGCGTGGGCGCGGCGCCTGGACGTCCTCGGGGTGGAGCACGGCGAGATCCAGGACGCCGGTTACGGATCCGGAATGGCGTTCACCGACCCCGACGGCGTGGCGTTGGAGATCTTCTGCCCGCCCGCCGGGTGATCCGCCGCCCCGCCGCCTGACCCCGTCATCGCGGTTGGGCTCGAGCCGGCGCCCCGATCGACCGTCACGAATCGGCTGCCGCGGCCTCCGCCCTGCGCATCAGCAGGCGGGCGCCCGGCAGCCCCTCGACGACCTTGCCCACGTTGTCCAGCCGCTCGATCACCAGGTCGAGCTCCGGGATCAACTCCACCAGGTTCCGCACTGCCGGCACCACCAGGCCCGTCAACTCGGGCAGCACGTCCAACGCGTCGACCACTGCAGCCACATTGCGGGTGGTCGCCCGAGCGGTGAACTCCGTCAGCAGCGGCGCGGCATCGCGCATCGCGGGGCGGAACTCGTCGACAACCAGGTCGACGCGCTCGATGGCGCCCCGCGCCTCCAGCACCGCCTGCCGGGCCTCGTCGACGATTTCGGCGGTCTGCGCGGCCGTGCGCCGGACGTCGGACGCGACCCGGTCCACCTCGGCCGTCAGGTTCTCGATCCGGATGACGAGATCCGTCGCGGCCTCGATCACCCTGGCCGCGTCAGCCGGCAACCGGCCGGCGGCGGCCAGTGCCGCGGGCAGTCCGACGGACACCGCCCCCACGCCGGTCACCACCCGGACCGGCAGCATCAACACCGACCGGACGGCGCCCATCAGCCCGCCTCTTCGGCGCCATGGGCCGGCTCGGTGGTGGTGCAGCACATCGGGCGTTTCTATCACGCGGCGGGCACACCCCCCGTGCCCGCGGACGGCCACGACGGTGGCGCCCATCATCCAAAAGGGGACCTACGGCACTACCGGGCCGACGACGCACCTGATGCCATTGTGACGCCGGTAACACACCGGCAGCCGAGCCGTTCCGGGGCAGGAGGTTCCACCATGCAGGCACAGGCAGGCGACTGGCTGATCGTGCACAGCCACAACGACGGCGGCCACATCCGGCGGGCCGAGATTCTCGGCACCCATGCCGGCGGTCAACCGCCGTTCACCGTCCGGTGGCTCGACGAGGACAAGGAGTCCGTCGTGTTCCCCGGGCCGGACGCCCAGGTCGTCGCGGCCGGCGAACAGGAGCAGGCTCACAAGGCCGCGTCCGAGCGGATCGACCGAGTGCAGTCCGCGATCGAGGCTCACCAGCAACGGTGAACCCATGGGCGCTCGCACGATCGTGAACAGGGATGCTGTCGTCGGCCGCCGGGCCGGCCACAGCCCCCACCCGAGCGCCCGGACACCGTCCGCCAGAACACATCTGGCACCCCGGGCATCCTGCATCGTCACCTCGACGGGAGCGGCCGCACGCCCGGCCGAGGTGCGGGAGACGCACATCGGTGTCGTGCTGCTGATGGGCGAGCGTGCCTACAAGTTCAAGAAGCCGGTCGACCTGCAGTTCCTCGATTTCCGCAGCCGTGAGCAGCGCGACACCTGCTGCCGGCGCGAGGTGGAACTCAACCGCAGACTGGCACCGGATGTCTACCTCGGTGTCGGGCAGCTGACGGTTCCCGACGTGGCCGACGCCGAACCGGTGGTCGTGATGCGGCGGATGCCGGAAGACCGCCGGCTGAGCACCATGCTTCTCCGGCACACCGATATCGACGACGCAGTGGACCGGCTGGCCCACCTGCTGGCCGCGTTCCACGCCGCCGCAGACCGCTCGCCGGCGATTTCCGCGGAGGGCTCCCGCGACGCCATCCGCGGCCGCTGGTTCGCCAGCTTCGATCAGGTCGCCGGACTCGGAGCCGACGTGCTGGACCCGGCGGTCTTCGCCGAGATCCGCCGGCGGGTGACGGTCTTCCTGGCCGGCCGGTCGGCGTTGTTCGACCGCCGGATCGAGCAGGGCCGCGTCGTCGACGGTCACGGCGACCTGATCTGCGACGACATCTTCTGTCTCGACGACGGCCCGCGCATTCTGGACTGCCTGGAATTCGACGACCGGTTGCGGTACATCGACGGATTGGACGACGTCGCCTTTCTGGCAATGGACCTGGAAATGCTGGGCGCCGCAGGCTCGGCGGAACTGCTGTTCCGGAAATACGCCGATCTCTCCGGCGACCCGGCGCCCGCGGCGCTGCGGCACCATTTCGTCTCCTACCGTGCGTTCGTCCGCGCCAAGGTGGAGGCGCTGCGGTCGGCGCAGGGCCGGCCCGGCGCGGCTGCCGACGCCCGCCGGTACGCCGACCTCGCACTGGACCACCTGCGCGCGGGCACGGTGCGCATGGTGCTGATCGGCGGCGCGCCGGGCGCGGGGAAGTCCACCGTCGCCGGGCAGGTCGCGGACGACCTGGGGTCGGTCCTGCTCACCAGCGACCGGATCCGTAAGGAGATCAGCGGGATCTCGCCGCTGCAGCACGTCACCGGCCCCTACAGATACGGGCTGTACGACGCCGGCCACACCCGGCACACCTATCGCGAGATGCTCACCCGGGCAGGCAAATTGCTCGCCCTGGGCGAATCGGTGGTGGTCGACGCGTCGTGGAACGACCCGCGCCGGCGAGCCGAAGCGGCTGCCTGCGCAACCGCGTCGCACGCCGAGCTGCATCAGGTGTGCTGCTCCGCACCGCCGGAGCTGCGACGCCACCGGCTCCGTCTGCGTGCACCAGGGCCGTCGGACGCCGATGCGGTGATCGCCGCCCGAATGGAGCGCGACACCACACCGTGGCCGGATGCGGTCACGGTGGCGACCACCGGCACCGTCGGCGAGGCCGTCAACACGGTCCTCGGCCACGTGCGAACGGGTGCAAATGGGTGTGCGACATGAACAAATCCACCTTCCGGCAATGGCCGGACCATTGGCCGAGCGGAGCCGGTCGGGGCACTGCGGATCGGTCGCCGGAGGACTACGCTGGCATCAACCGGTCGCCCCGGACTTCGGCGACAACAGTGAGAGCCATTGGCATGACAGGCGCGTCACGATCGGGCGGTTCCGGTGCGCCACCATTTCCCATTTCGTTTCCCCCAATTGTCCGTTGTCTTTGGCAACAGCTTCTGCAGGCGGTTCGGCCGGTGAATGCGGGTGGATTCACGGGTCGTGCACTGAGCGGTCACCCGGTCCACGGACCCGCGCCTTCGACCGGCGCGGGACCTTCGAGCACCGAGCAAGGGAGTTCAGCACATGCCTGACCAGAGCATGATCGGGAGTATCGGCACGGCCGGACAGGATCCCGACGGCTTCCGCTACCCGTGGATCGAGGCGGTGACCGACGACAGCGGCAAGGGCACCGCACGGATCTCCCGGGGCCGGACGCTGGGGGCGGTGGTCGAGACCGACCGCACCCTGCATCCGGGGGATCGGGTGACGTTCCACTGCCGCGGCGGCGACCCGTACGGGCGGACCCTGCGCTGGTGGGTGCACCCGTCCGGCAGCGATCGGACCGTGGCGGTCAAGGGCGACGAGGTCGACCTGACCTGGACGGTCGAGCCGGTCTCGGTCGGCCGGAAGGTGTACGTGGGGATCGGGATGGCCGCGGACAGCCGGTACCACCGGGAAGGTGCGCTGTTCGACCAGGGCTATGACGGCTGGATCGTCTTCTACTACCGGGTCGTCCCGTCCACCGGCGACGCCGGTCAGCCCTCCGAGACCGCACCCGCCCACCGCCCCTACGGCTGGGACGAGTGGGAGGAATCGTGGCAGCGGTTCATCTCCCGGTCGATCGGCTGGTACCGCGAGCCTGACCACACCCGGACGCAGGAGAGCGGCCTGCCCCGACAGACCCGACAGACCCGACAGACCCGACAGCGCACCATCACCTGACCGACCGAACGGCCGGACGACACCGGCCGAGCACCGACAAGGAGGCACCGATCATGCCCGGGACGGGATCCGACGTCGTGTCCCCCCTCTCCTCCGGTGCGCCCGTCGTCGACGGCGCCGGCGCGGGCGCCGACAGCAGCGAGCACGACCGTGCGCGGGACCAGGCCCGCCAATTGTGGGCCGACCTGACCCATGCCCGCGCGGCCGGTGACCCGCGCGCGATCGCCTCGGCCGAGGACGCGTTGTTCCGCTTCTATCTACCGGTGGCACACGCCCTCGGGGACGGCGTGGTCGGCCGATCGGTGACCGCGGAAACCGCCCGGCACGCCGCCGAACTGGGCCTGGCACAGGCGGTGCTGTCCTGGCCCGCCTCCGACGACGGATTCCTGCGATTCGCCAGCAGGTGCATCACCACCGTCTTGCGTCATCTGCGCACGTCGCCCGCGGGCCGGCATTCCGCCTTGACGCCCCTGGTCTTTCCACCGCTCCCCGGGACCGGCCCCGCGCCGGCCCCGGGGAGCCACTCCGCCGCCGGCGCACCGGGCGCATCGGCGTGACCCGCCCCGCCGAATAACCCAGATTTCTGCCCGGCGCTGGGCGCCCGCAGAACGGGCAAATGGTCATGCTCTTCCCTTCGCACCCTTTTGGTGTATTTGCGGCGATTAGCGGGCAACACATTGACAGTGCCATCACTAAACCGGTTTATTTGCCTGTTGAAGGGCAATGACGCCGGGTACGGCCGATTCGCCCGAGACCCGGACGGGGCGAAAGACCGATGGCGACGAAGCCGACGATCTCCGATGTGGCCGCGCAGGCCGGGGTGTCCAAGGCCGCCGTATCGTTCGCGCTGAACAATCGCCCCGGAGTCTCCAGCGGCACCCGCGACCGTATTCTCTCGGTTGCCGCCGACCTGGGCTTCACCGCCAATTCCTCGGCCCGGGCCCTGTCCATCAAACGGTCCGGAAATCTCGGCCTGGTGATCGCCCGCTCCTACCAGACCCTGGGCGCCGACCCGTTCTTCCCCGCGTTCATCGCCGGGGTCGAATCCGCGGTGGCGTCCACCGGCACGTTCCTGCTGGTCCGGCTGGTGCCCGATGAGGTGGCGGAGACCGAGGCGTACCGGGACATGGCGACCACCGGCCGGGTGGACGGGGTCTTCCTGACCGACCTGCGTGCCGACGACCCGCGGCCCGCCCTCATGGAGGAGCTCGGCCTGCCGGCGGTGACGCTCAACCGGGCCACCACCCGGTCATCGGCGACCGCGGTCAGCGTCGACGACGCTCCCGCCATCCGGGAGGCGGTCCGGCATCTGGCGCAGCTGGGCCACACCGTCATCGGCCACATCGGCGGTCCGCGCAGCTACCTGCACGCCGAGCACCGGCGGGAGGTGTGGTCGCAGGCGCTGCGGGACCGGGGACTGCCGCCGGCTCCCTATCTGGCAACGGATTTCAGTGCCGCCGGTGGTGCCGCGGGCACCGTGGCCATGCTCCGCGGTCACGCCCCGCCGACCGCCATCCTGTACGGCAACGACCTGATGGCCGTCGCCGGAATCTCGGCGGCCCGGCAGCACGCGGTGCTGGTACCGGACGACCTGTCGGTGGTGGGTTTCGACGACAGCGAACTGTCGGCATATCTCAGCGCACCGCTGACGACCATCCGGACCGATGCCTACAGCTGGGGCAGCGCCGCGGGAACGGCCCTGCTGGCGAAGGTCGACGGCACCGACGGTGGGGACATCGAACTGCCGGCGGCCCGTCTCGTCGTCCGTTCCTCGTCCGGACCCCCGCGCGGCACGCTCCGCCCCGCGGCAGGGCGCCGCACGGTCCGCCATCCCCACCCCCGCCGGAACACCGGCGAGCCACCGCGGCGCGATCCCTCGAGATTCGTGCCGTACCGATCAGAAGGCCGATCAGGAAGAGGAAGCACATGAAACTGTCGTCACGTCAACGGGTCCGGTGCACCTTGGCCGCTGTGCTGGCGGGTGCACTGGCACTGAGCGGGTGCGGTTCGGACAGCGGCAGCGGGTCGAGCGACGCGGTGACCGCGCGCGGCCCGATCACCATCTGGTACTCCAACAACGCCCAGGAGATCACCTGGGGCAAGCAGGTCGTCGACGCCTGGAACAAGACGCACGCCGATGAGCAGGTCACCGCTCAGGAGATCCCGGCCGGGAAGTCGTCCGAGGAGGTCATCGGGGCCGCCATCACGGCCGGCACCGAGCCGTGCCTGATCTACAACACCTCGCCCGCGGCGGTGCCGGGCTTCCAGAAGCAGGGCGGGCTGGTCAATCTCAGCAGTTTCAGCGACGGCGCGTCCTACATCGAGGACAGGACCGGTGAGGTCGCCCAGCAGTACAAGTCCCCGGACGGCAGCTACTACCAGATGCCGTGGAAGTCGAACCCGGTGATGATCTTCTACAACAAGAAGGTGCTGGAAAAGGCCGGGGTCGACACCGAGAAGCCGCCGCTGGCCACTTACGACGAGTTCCTCGCGACCGCACAGAAGATCGTCGACGCCAAGGCCGCCCAGTACGCGATCTACCCGTCGCCCGGCAGCGAGTTCTTCCAGTCGTGGTTCGACTTCTACCCACTGTTCGCGGCGGCCACCGGCGGCAAGCAACTGGTCGCCGACGGCAAGAGCCAGTTCGCCGGCCCGGAAGGCATGGCGGTGGCGAACTTCTGGAAGCAGATCTACGGGGCGAAGCTGGCGGGCAACGAGGCCTACACCGGTGATTCCTTCGCCGACGGCAAGGCGGCCATGGCCATCGTCGGCCCGTGGGCGATCGCCGCGTACAAGGACAAGGTCGACTGGGGAGTCGTGCCCGTGCCGACCGCCAACGGGACGCCCGTTGACCAGATCCACACGTTCTCGGACGCGAAGAACGTCGGCATGTACGTGTCGTGCACCAAGCAGGCGACGGCGTGGGACTTCCTGAAGTTCAGCACGTCCAAGGAGCAGGACGGCCAGCTGCTGACGCTGACCGGACAGATGCCGCTGCGCTCGGACGTCCCCGGCAGCTATCCCGAATACTTCACCAAGAACCCCGAGTACACGCTGTTCGCCGACCAGGCGGCCCGCACCGTCGACGTGCCGAACGTGCCGAACTCGGTGGAGATCTGGCAGACCTTCCGTGATGCCTGGACCTCCGCGGTGATCTTCGGCAAGACCGATGTGCAGCAGGCGATGACCGATGCGGCAGCAAAGGTCGACGGCCTGGCCGGCCAGTCGTGACCGCAGCGACCACCCAGGTCCCCGATCGCCCGGCCGCTGCGGCGGCCGGGCGTGGGGGCGGCCACCACAGGTCGCTGCGCACCCGGATTCTCGGCCGGCAACCGATCGGCATGCTCTTCACCGCACCGTATGTCGCCTTCATCGCGGTGGTCTTCGCCTTCCCGCTGGGATTCGCGGTGTGGATGTCGGTGCACGACTACTACTTCACCGCCCCCGGGGTGTCCGTCCCGCACCCGTTCGTCGGCATCGACAACTACCGCACGATCCTCACCGACCCCGCGGTGCTGGCCTCGTTCGTGCACGTCGGCATCTTCCTGGTGATCAACGTGCCGCTCACCGTGGCACTGTCGCTGGTGCTGGCCGTCGCGCTGAATCGGGCGATCCGCTTCCGCACCTTCTTCCGGGCCGCCTACTACGTCCCGTACGTCACCGCCAGCGTCGCGGTGGTGGCGGTGTGGCTGTTCCTGTTCCGGTCCGACGGGCTGGTCAATCAGGTGCTCGGCTCGCTCGCCCCCGACCCGTCGTGGCTGGTCAGTTCCACCTGGGCGATGCCGACGATCGCGCTGTTCGTCACCTGGAAACAGTTGGGGTTCTTCATCCTGCTGTACCTGGCCGCGCTGCAGAACGTGCCGAAGGAGCTGTACGAGTCCGCGTCGGTCGACGGCGCGGGTGCGTGGCGGAGCTTCCGGTCGGTCACCATTCCCGGGGTCCGGCCGGCCACCGCGCTGGTGCTGCTGTTGGCCATCATCACCGGGGCCAACCTGTTCACCGAGCCGTACCTGCTGACCGGGGGCGGCGGCCCGGACGGCGCATCGACGACGCCGGTGCTGCTGATGTACCAGCTCGGCATCCAGCAGGGAAAACCCGACATCGCGTCGGCGATCGGCGTCGTCCTGGTCATTCTCGTGCTGATCATCGCGCTGGCCACCCGCCGGATCAACGAGAGGCAGTCGCGATGACCACCTCCGGCACCACACCGTCGATCGGCCGATCGGCAGACGGGGCGCTCGCCGCCCGGGCCACCACGGTCGAGAAGACCGCGTTGGGGCCCGACGAACCCGCCACGTTGCCGCGGGGCCGGGCCATCGTGGTGATGGTGGTCCTGTTCGTCGGCGCCGTCATCTTCCTGTTCCCGTTCTATTACATGCTGATCGGGTCGCTGCAGCTGGCACCGAACACCTCGCTGTCCGGTGCCTTTCCACAGCTGTCAAATCTGACGCTGCAGAACTACACCCAGATCAACGCCACGCTGAACCTGGGACAATCGCTGTTGAATTCCGGCATCTTCACAGGCGGGGTGCTGCTGTGCACCGTGGTCTTCGGGATGCTCGCCGGCTACGCCCTGGCCATGCTCGAGTTCCGTGGCAGGGGAACGGTTTTCCTCACCATGCTGCTCATCTTGGTGGTGCCGTTCCAGCTGCTGATGGTGCCCCTGTACGTGCTGATCGCCCGCGACTACGGTCTCGGCGACAGCTACCTCGGCATGATTCTTCCGTTCGCGATCAATTCCACCGCGGTGTTCATCTTCCGGCAGTACTTCCTGCAGCTTCCGCCGGAACTGTTCCAATCCGCCAGGATCGACGGCGCCGGGGAACTGCGCACGCTCTGGTCGATTGCCCTGCCGCTGGTGCGGCCGGCGATGCTCACGGCGGTGCTGCTGACCTTCATCGGACCGTGGAACGAGTTCCTGTGGCCGTTCCTCATCACCAAGGACCAGTCGAAGCAACCGCTGGCCGTGTCGCTGGCCAACTACATCACCACGGTGCAGACCAGCACGACGACCAACCCGTACGGCGCGATCCTGGCCGGCGCCTGCGTGCTCGCCATCCCGGCCGTCGGTCTGTTCCTGATCTTCCAACGCCACTTCGTCTCGACCGACATCGGTTCGGGCGTGAAGGGATAACCGTGCAGGTCCTTCCGACAACGGTCCCGTACGGCCTTACACGGCTCGGTGTCCTGATGACGCCGGACCTCGACGATCCCCTCGAGGCCGACGGTGTGCTCAACCCCGGCAGCGGGCGCGACGCCGACGGGGCGGTGTACCTGCTGCCGCGGCTGGTGGCCGCCGGCAACCGGTCCCGGGTGGGCCTCGCCAGGGTCGAGACGGCAGGCGGCGTGCCGGTCGGCGTCCGCCGGGAGGGCGTGGTGCTGGCACCGGACGCCGGGTGGGAGCAGGCCCGCACCCATGGCGGGGTGGAGGATCCCCGAGTCACCTGGGTGCCGGCGCTGGGCACTCATGTCATGACGTACGTGGCCTACGGCCCGCTGGGGCCGCGCACCGCGCTGGCGGTGTCGACCGACCTGCGCAGCTGGCAGCGGCTCGGGCCGCTGCAATTCGGTTACCAGCCGGACCTCGACGTCGATCTGAACCACTACACCAACAAGGACGTCGTCTTCTTTCCCGAGCCGGTGCCGGGGCCGGACGGCACGCCGTGCTTCGCGGCCCTGCACCGGCCCACCTGGGACCTGGACATCATCGCGCCGGGCCTCGGCGCCTACCCGCCGCCGGGTCTGCCGGACGACAGACCGGGCATCTGGATGTCCGGCGTTGCGGTCGAGGACGTCCTCGCCGACATCACCGCATTGGCCCGGTTGCAGCACCACAGGCCGGTGGCCGCACCGGCTTTCGCCTTCGAGGAACTCAAGATCGGGGCCGGGCCGCCGCCGATCCGGGTACCGGAGGGCTGGCTGCTCCTGCACCACGGCGTCACCGGGCAACTCCTGCCCGGCGTCGACCACCAACCGCTGGTCAACTACGCCGTCGGCGCGATGATCCTGTCCGCTGACGATCCCTCCGTGGTGCTGGCCCGGACGGCGGAGCCGTTGATGACCGCCGAGATCAGCGAGGAACGCAGCGGCATCGTCCCGAACGTGGTTTTCCCGACCGCCATCGAGCAGATCGACGGCCGGCAGTTCGTGTTCTACGGCATGGCCGACTCCCGGATCGGGGTGGCGGAATTGCACCGCATCGAGGAGAACCCGTGACCCGTACCAGCACCCTCGCCGGCAGGATGGCCGCTGCCGGCGCCGCCCTCACCGTGACCCTGTCGCTGGTCGGCCCCGCCGGCTGGGCGCTCGGCCGCACCGACTCGGCGGCGGCGACCACACCGCAGACCGGAACACTGACCAACCTCGCCCACCTCGACTTCCTCACCGACCGGGTGGCCGTGGCGAACACGGCCTCGCACAGCACGTATCGGCTCGCCGACGATCCCGAGGTGGGGGTGCTGTGGGTGTACGCCGACGCCCGGGACGGCGGCACGTTCCAACGGGTCGGCGGCGGCGAGTACACACCCGCCGACAACCCCGGTGAACCGGGCACCTACGGGCAGGGCGCCTACGACGCGGACGACATCGCCCGGGCCGCGGTGGTGTACCTGCGCCAATGGCGGGCGACCGGTGACGAGGATGCCAGAGACGAGGCGTACCAACAGCTTCGGGGGCTGACCTACCTGCAGACGCTGACCGGCAGCAAGGCCGGCGAGGTGGTGCTGTGGATGCAGCCGGACGGCACCCTCAACCCGTCCCCCACGCCGGTCGAGCTGCCTGACCCGTCGGACTCGGACGCGTCGTACTGGCTGGCCCGGACCCTGTGGGCGCTCGGTGAGGGATACGCCGCCTTCAAGGACGCCGACCCGGCGTTCGCTGAGTTCCTGCGTGCCAGAATGGATCTGGCCGTCACGGCCCTGCGACGGGACGTGCTCGTTCGGTATGGCACGTACCAGACCATTCACGGTGAGAAGGTGCCGAACTGGCTCATCGTCGACGGCGCCGATGCCAGCTCGGAGGCGGTGCTCGGCCTTGCCGCCTATGTCACCGCGAGCGGGAACCGGGCCGCGCGGACCGCGTTGGCCCAGCTGTCCGCCGGCATCGCCAAGATGGCCGACGGATCGGTGACGACGTGGCCCTACCAGGCAATCCTGCCGTGGGCGCTGTCCCGGTCGGACTGGCATGCATGGGGCGCCAACATGCCGGCCGCGCTCGCGGCGGCGAGCACGGCCCTGCGGGACCCGCGGCTGCTGCGGCCGGCGCTGGGTGATGCGGCCGGGTTCACCCCGCAGCTGCTGACCTCGACCGGTCCGGTCAACGGGCTGCTGCCCACCCCGGGTGACGCGACGCAGATCGCCTACGGGGCGGACGCCCGCGTGCAGGCACTGGTCGCCGTCGGCCGGGCCGCGCAGCGACCGGGACTGCTGACGGTCGCCGGCATCGCGGCCGGCTGGTTCTTCGGGCAGAACGCCGCCGGGGTCCCGGTGTACGACCCGGCCACCGGCGTCACCCGGGACGGCATCAGCCCCGAGGGAAAGGTCAACGCCAACTCCGGCGCCGAATCCACGATCCACGGCTTGCTGACCATGCAGGTGCTCGACGCCCACCCCGACATCGCCGCCGTCGCCAAGGCATCCGCGTCCATCCGGTCCCGGGACGGTCTGCAGGTCCTGGAGGCAGAGGACGCCGGATTGACCGGCGGTGCGATGGTGATCAAGCCGGAGCCCGCGTGGACCGGGGAGTCACTGTGGAGCGGCGGCCGGTATGTGTCCGCCCCGGCGGGCAGCAGCGTCAGCTGGTCCCTGCCGGCGGCGAGCCAACCTCGGCTGGTGCAACCGGTTGTCGGGCTCACCGACGGCTCGACGGCGCGCGGCACGGTGCTGGCCGGCCGGACGAGGCTGGGCACGGTGCGCTTCGGCGATGTCGGCGCGCAGGGCAACGCCCCGTCACCGATCGAGCTGTTGCCGATTGACCTGAGGCGCGCCGTCGGAACCCGCGACACCTCGGTGACCCTGCAGACCAGCCGCAGCACCGGGCTTGTCGACGCGCTGATGGTGATGCCGGAGGTCGCCACCCTGCTCTCCGGCGGCGACGGGCACACCACCGCGCTGCTGACCTCGAAGTCCGGCACGCAGGAACGCCGCAGCGTCGCCCTCGGCGGATCAGGAACGGCCATCGTTTCGTCCTACGACCGGTCGGGACGGCTGGTGCACCGGTCGACGAGCGCCGCGGCGGCGCCGTGGGTGGCCGTCGAGGCCGGCGGGTTCACCGTCGTGACCCGGTAGCCCGGGCCGCCGCGGCGTTCGTCGCTACGGTTGCACCGCGCCGTCCAGAACGGCCGTGCCAGCGCACTTTGTGCACGGCAGTGGTCCAACCGACGGCGGGGCAGGTTCCAACGAGGCTTCGCCGGAGATCGGAAAGGGAACTCTCTGCGGATGAGAGCGGGCTAGCACCGAGAGGGAGGCGCGTCATGCCCAAGACCACCAAGGACGGCAAGGCCAAGGACAAGGAGCTGCCGAGCACGCTGCAGCGCTCCGACCCCAAGGCCAAGCAGACATTCGCCAAGACCTACGACTCGGCCATCGAGCAGTACGAGGACGAGCGGCGCGCGCATCAGGTCGCGTTCGCCTCGCTCAAGCACACGCACGAGAAGGTCGGCGACCACTGGGAGCCGAAGGACGAGTACGGGCCGTCGGACGCGCGGGCGGAGGGCGGCCGGGATTCCAACCGGCCCACCGCCGGCGGTGTCGATGCGAACGCATCGACAAAGCACCTGTACGAGCTGGCCACCCGGCTCGAGGTTCCCGGCCGGTCCCGGATGAGCAAGGACGAACTCGTGCAGGCGCTGCAGAAGGCGAACGACCGGGAGTCCGCCCGCGCCCGCAGGAAGTAGGTCCGCTCACCCACGTCAACGGCGACCGGACCCGCGAATGGGGTCCGGTCGCCGCC